>Ga0067045_1002451_pt1 | contig 115522 bp, 106 predicted proteins | sample TerdegcTABiofilm_FD_59184 | JGI IMG/M metagenome (GOLD analysis project Ga0067045, IMG submission 59184) | Combined Assembly of (Gp0054472, Gp0054536) Wastewater bioreactor microbial communities from Singapore -Terephthalate degrading...
CTCCCTGTTTCTGGTCTTTTTCCGCTAACTCGCTCTCCCAAACTTTACTTGTTGTATCAAGATAGCCTTCTAAAACATACTCGGCCTGCGCGATAGAATATGCATCGACCGTTCTTGCCTTAACGATATCCACAGGAAAACCCTGCACTGCCCCTGCAACACCGAGTTCATCACACCCTTTCGGCAGGATTGTGTATACGAAACCAGCGCCAGCCATTAAAGTACACGCTGGCGGAACACCCATATTAATGGTCATCGGTATAGGACCTTTTTTATAGAATACGCTGGCAACCATATCAGTGTGTGAACCGGGTGAGATTTGGAATGTCGAATAATTAGGCCATCTGAAGTGCATCCTGTTGTAACTTATATGAGTACCTCCCCAGAAATACTTACCAGTCACAAGCGTATTTCCACCACCAAGAGTCCTGCCAGGGTCACTGGGAGTGTGCTTTATCATAGGGACTACAGTACGTACATCGATATTCTTGTCAATGACAACTTCCTGACAAGGGGCATCTTTTACTTCTCTGGGAGGAAGAGGCCTTCTAATGGCATCTACTATTTTAAATTTAAAAGTTCTTTCGTTACCTGCATCAAAAAGATCAGCGATCAAATCGCCACAACCGAAAAGGTTTGTAAAAAGACGTCCATTAGGATATTCCTTAACATTGTGGAAAAGAAGTGGCAATCCGCCATCAAATAGTTTCTGAATCCCCGTAAGCTCCAATTCGGGATGAATTTCTACATTGCTTTCAAGGAGCTTTCCCTTTTTTCTGAGGAAATCAATTGTTCCTCTTAGACTTTCCAAATGGTTATTTTTCATCATTACCCTCCTAATTTTTATAGAGGCTGCAGCCTCAAAATGGTATCCAAAACATGCTCATGCATCAGCCTTGAGGTTTTTTCTTCATCCCGTTTTTTTATGCAATCCAGAATTTTTTTATGGAAACTAAGAATGGCCTTGTGATCTTCCAGGCTCAGACTTATTCTGCTAAACTCATCCTGAGAGACTAAAGCTATTGCATCGACGATCAAGCTACCCATCCTATTACCGGATGCATGTGCAACCGCTTGATGAAAATCTATTTTTACCACTACAGGAATCTTTTCGACTTGAAGTGCGTTCTGTCTAGTTGTTATTGTTTGTTCAATCATTTTAATATCAGCTTTTGTTCTATGTTTTGCTGCCAATCCAGCAAGTCCTGGTTCAACAATCAGCCTCAACTGTAATATTTCTTCGAAGGAAATATGTTCCATCAAAATGATGTCGTATAAATTTTTTGCGAATGATTGGATTCCCTTACCTAACACGTAGGCCCCCCCAAGCACACCTGATTTAATAATTATGAATCCAAGCTCCTCAAGGGTACGCAATGCCTCCCGTAAAGATCCTCTGCTGACATTGAATGTCTCCATGAGTACTTTTTCTGAAGGCAATTTGTCTCCAGGTTTGTAAGTACCTTCTATAATGCTTTTCTTAATTTGCCGGAGAACATCATCTGAAACTCTTCCTCTTTTAACTTCCTCAAACATTATTGTTTATCCTTTTCTTGTTAATCAAGTAAATTGTCAAATTGTTAAATAATTTAATGAATGAATAATAAGATACTAAAAAAAATAATCTGTCAAGAAAAAAATTAATTTTTTAATTTTTTAATTAGCAACTCTCTATCTTTCTATGAAATTGCTAATTATTAGTCCATGAATCTCTTGTTGTTTTTTCTTGCGATTGCCATTGTATTGTATTAATTAATTTGCGCGCCAATTGATTTTGCTTCAATAAGTCCGTATTGGAGGCATATCATAATAGTGTATAAAATTAATATTTAAAGACCAATGATAAGCAACTCGTTGATCTTTGTGTATAAGGAGCGCATTAGCTGATGACTGAATTTAAAAAAACAAAATGAGATAAGGAGGACAAAGAACTATGAAAAGACTCAAATTTGCATTCGCCTGTTCGGCATATGATCGATTGCAACCTTTGATTAATGGGACAGTCGTTCCAGAAGGATTGGACTTCAATTTTATCCCTTTAGAGGTGGAAGAAATTTTCTGGCGTCAACTTCGCCATCAGGAATTTGACGGTTCAGAGATGTCTTTCTCGTCCTACATAATGGCATGCTCGCGCGGCGACAATCGGTTTATAGCCATTCCAGTGTTTACATCACGATTCTTCCGCCACTCTTGCGTTTACATCAATATGAATAATAACATTCGAAGTCCTGAAGATCTTAAGGGCAAGATAGTGGGTGTTCCTGAGTATCAAATGACTGCTGCGTTATGGCTTAGGGGGATATTTCAGCACGAATACGGTGTCCACCCGCGTGATGTACATTGGCGAAGTGGGGGTGAAGAAACTCCAGGACGTGTGGAAAAGTTGAAGCTCCAATTGCCATCTGACATTGATTATCAGGCAATACCATCGAATCAAACCCTCTCTCAGATGCTTGACAATGGTGAGATTGATGCTTTGTTCACAGCCCGAACACCTTCGTGCTTTACAAAAGGATCCCCTAATGTCGGACGCCTCTTTGAAAATTATGTCGAAGTTGAAAAAACCTACTATCGCAAAACTGGCATATTCCCCATAATGCATGCGGTAGTAATTAAAAGGTCCATTTACGAAGAAAACCCTTGGGTTGCCATGTCGCTGTATAAGGCCCTGAAGGCGTCCAAAGATATCACCCTTCACAACCTGCACCACACCTTCGCTCTTCACGCCACGTTGCCATGGCTTGTTTGGAACGTCGAAGAGACGCGACAAATTATGGGGGACGATTGGTGGCCGTATGGTATTGAAGGGAACAGAAAGACAATTGAGGCCCTTTGTGAGTATTCTTTTGAACAGGGCTTATCAGCAAAAAAAATGTCGATTGAGGAACTTTTTGCTGTTGAAACCTTTGATGAGTTCAAGATATAAAAGCACGTTTTGAGTGAGTTTTTTTGTGTGAGTAATTTTAACGACTACCACAAAGTATAACCATAACTCTGTGAATCCATGGTTTTATATGCGGTAAGTCACGTAACCTCTTTTTTTGTTTGTTCAATACAGTTGTTTTTGAAAACCCTTTCATGAATAAGAGCTTATCAATGGTGAGAATAGGAGAAAAACAAACAACGCATAAAAATAGGCTGCTGCAAATAAAAAAACGATAACAATTATCGAATCGGGGGTTATAGATTATGAAAAGATCTCTTAGTAAAGAAAAAACAATACCACGCATTCGATATCAACCTCGTGATATCAATGATCCAGCCGAGTTCGCGGAATCGATTAGGTCTCGTCGTGGAGGGCCTCTGCTCAATCTTGACCTCATGTTGATGCACAGCCCACCTCTCGCGAAGGGTTGGAATGAGTTCCTGAGGGAGGTGAGAAGTGGGCTAAGCTTGTCGCCAAAGCTGCGTGAACTGGCAATATGCACCGTTGCAGTTTTGACTGGCGCGGAGTATGAGTTCTACCACCATAAGACGGAGTTCATGAAGGCAGGAGGCACAGTTGCCCAAGTCGAAGAACTCCGCAACTTCGAACTTGCAATCAACGATGCGAATCTCTTTAGCACAATCGAACGTGCAGTACTCAAACTTACCTTTGAGATGACTTGCGAGGTACAGGTGAGCGACAGCTCATTTGCTGCAGTGAGGTCAGCACTGATTAGTGATAGGGAGATTGTAGAACTAGTGGCCGTAATTGCAGCGTACAACATGGTGTCTCGGTTTCTAATTGCATTGGAGGTAGAACCTGAACGGGCAAAATCATAAGAATCTTCGTAATAACGCTAAAGTTGAAAACACCGCTTTTGGCAGGCTACTAAATGATCTAAAAAAGAAATGGATACAAGAGGATAACCAACCCTAATATTGAAGCACTTGAAAATATAGGAATCGCTTGCAGGGAGGGGAAACATATTTTAACAGGCAATCGGCATCTTCTTGACCGGCTTTCGAATCTTCCTTTTCTGTCAAACAAGTCGAGGGCTTTATTTAAGAAGGTTAGAAACCAGATTCCTCAGACGAAGTCCATTATGGAAAAAATCACGCACCATGTCCTGATTGTTGCAGAAGCAAACTACCAGGTAGCCGGTTTGGGAACAACTACAAGAGCAATTCGAGTTCCAATGGACTTTTTTGACGATACAGAGATTATACAAAGGACCATCCTTCTAACAGAGAATCTGATGGATACCGAATTTTATCAAATAGTAGGCAGGGTCTACGCAACGCTAACGGCAAGACACCTGCGCACGGTTGCGAAGTTGATGAAATGCCTGAAGTTGACATCGAAGAACACACGGGCTATTATCTAAAACGCTTATGGAACACAAAAGGTTAGCCCTGTTTGATATCAACAAAACCATCTACAATGGATATCTGATTTTTCCTCTGGCTGACTATTTCCTCAAAAACAATGTTATCAGTAAACATATAGTTGACAGCCTCTATCATGACCTGCATTTGTATCGATCACAACAGGTCGATTACGAAACAACCATCGAGAATTTCAATCTACACTTGGCTCACGGTTTGAAACACCAAGACCCTGATTCAATCCGTGGCATCACGGAGAGCTTTCTTAATAATGAGGAGGTCAGTAATTTTCCCCCTTCGCAGAACCGCTCATCAAATTACTGAAGAAAACATACGTATCTATCTTGTCACCGGAGAGGTTCAATGTGTTGGGAAAGTGGTTGCAGAGTATTTCTCCGTACACGTATCTGTCTCTACGGAAATGGATGTTGTGGATGGTGTATACAGCGGAACCATTCGCACATCCCTTGCAAAGAAGGAAGGGAAAAGAGACGCCATTCAACACATCATTAAAGCCCATCCCTATAAAGGCTCCCTGGCTTTCGGCGATTCAGGGGGAGACATCGAGATGTTCAATGCAGTAGCCAACGCCTTCTGAATCAATGTAACAGAAGGTCTTCAGGAAGCTGCCATCTCCAGAGGATGGCACATTATTACACCAATGACCATACTTGATTCGGTGAAGCAACTAATGTAACGTTTTCAGGATAAGAAACCTGTCATGAAGGTTTAGTGCCCTAACGGTCACACGTTGCAATCTAAACACCCACGCTCTCCGGTTAAGGCGATAGGCTTGTCCTGAAGAGCCGGGTTGACCTGCTGCTCCACGGAGGCGAAAAAGGCATCCATGTCAACGCAGAGGATAATCTTGGACATGGATGAGTATACACTGCTTGGCGGTGAGTGGGCAAGATGTTGGGAGGAAAGGCGGACCAGACGGCCCGCCTGATACTGATGATTACTTCTTTTTTGCTTTTGCTGCCTTCTTGGCAGGAGCCTTCTTTGCTTTTGCCGGAGCCGTTTTACCGGTAGCCGCTACCTTTAACGCTGCACCCGCAGAGAACCTGGGAACCTTCTTAGCAGCAATTTTGATCTCTTTGCCGGTCTGGGGGTTTCTTCCCTTTCTGGCCTTCCGGGATGCGACGGAGAATGTTCCGAACCCGATAAGGGTCACCTTGCCGCCCTTTCTCAGAGCATCTGCAATAGAACCGGTAACCACAGCCAGCGCCCGTCCTGCTGCTGCCTTGGAAACCTTGATTTCTGCTGCTACCTTCTCTACGATTTCTACTTTTGTCATTCTAATACCTCCTTGGGTATATGTTGATATATCTATGATTATCAGGCACAGAAGCTGTGCCTGTTGCGTGATCCCCCGCAGAATCGAGCATCTCAATGAATTATTCGCTCAATTCCCATAGAAATCAAGCTTTTTCTGTAGTTTATACTAAATATATTTGATTTTACGGCTCGTTGCGAGGCGGAACGAACTTAAGGCCCACCTATTCCAAGAGAAAGTTAATACTCTTTTAACATAGCAGGCAATGGACAAATTACTGCACTATTTAACGGACTTGATCATCGGAACTACTTTTTTCCTTATCTTTATGAGCACCCCGGCCCCGGGGGCTGCAGCTGCTGGACAGTCAGGTCGATATCCCGAACCGTGGAAGAATGTACTTCTGCAGAACAAACCAGGCAGCGACAATTCCCAGTAACAACCATATATTTTCCATAGTACTACCTCCAGTTCACCCATAAATATAATCACAAAAAGACAAGCTGTCCTGGTAAGGCTTTTTGCTATCGTTGCAGACGTAAAAAGTCTTTCTTCGTCGGTATCATAACGCCCTTAATTTGCCAGCTCAATTCTGATGATTTAATCAACGGCACCCTACCTGAAAGGCCTCCATCAGTCATTGCGCTTTCTTACTTTCCATTCTTCTTGTTAAATTTTATCAACCCGGCGTTCGTCCTATCTTGGTCCACGGCCCAGGGGCCGTCCAGGTACAATTGAATACCTCCCGTGAAAAAAGAGAGGAAATGACAGGTTCGAGAAACAGGTTAATGGCAAAAACAACGTCTTCTATGCTATCAGGAGCGTCTGCAAGCATGGCCTTCTCGACAAATCCACGCCACTGGCTCTTTTTGACGGAGTCTTTTGCGAAAGAAGATTTAAAGAAAGTCATGGCAGATGGTATTGGAGTATTTCTACGCTCGAAAGTTTTTGCAATTGCCTCAGCCAGAATCTTTCCGTTGAAGCCAAATGTGTGGGCAAGCTTCCATATATCGTAGAAGTCCTTCATCCTGCTGTTCAAAATACCGAGCCTTACCATGGCCTGGAATTTTTCTGCGATGGTGCTCTCCATGGTGTACCCCTGCAGCACAGGTGGTGAAAAGTCGAAAAGCGTAGGATACGTAATCTTGTGTGGACCAGGAACAACAAAATCGCCGAATCCTATATCGATCTGTAAGGAAACCCGCACATTTCCGAGACCACCGCGGACACGGACCCTCACGCCTTCATATTCGGCATCCTCCGTGATCCGTGCAGCTTTTACAGAATTCTCATGAAAAGACATACCGTCTTCTTCGACATCCATGAGACAGACATCTTTTATAACGGCAACTATCGTTTCTATGTCGTTATCAATCCTCCCCAGAAGATCGATATCCATGGTTGGACGTGACGTCGATGTGCTCCATGCAGAAAACATCAGTGCCCCCTTCAGGACAAACCTATCTGCATGTGGGCTTCTGGAAAGCCGGTATATAAACCGCTCGATTGCGAAGTGCTGAAGGAGTTCGTTAAATGTCCGGGAAGATTCCTTGGCCTTATTGAGAAGACGTTGATGCACCGAGGCGGCGGTGTTTTTGATCTTAGTCGCCACTAAAGAAGTGCCTCCAGGTAGGGGCGAATGACCTGTTTTATCCGGCAGATCTCAGCATAATGAACAATATCTTGTATTTTTACTTGCTTCCGCTCGCGGTAAAGGCGAATCGCCTCCACGGCCGTGTCCAGGCCAACCCTGTTGCGGAATTTGAAGCAATCGGCAAGGGTCTTTTCAGGAGCGTAAACGTTCACCATGACACCATCGAGTTCGTGGCGTTCCACGCCCTCTGTGTATGCACTTCCCGTAAAACGGTACGTTTTGATTGGCGGGTAGCCCAGTCGCGGTTCCTCTGCTCCCTGTGGAAGTGCAATATGCACCTCATGCGGTATCTGGGTAGTGATTCCATGAAAGGCCAGGGCAGATATTAGGCAGACTACGCCTTTCGGTACCCTGGTTGTGACGGTTACCAGATCGGGATTGCCCAGAGGGGGGTTGCTTGTAAGACGATATACACCACGACTCAGTATCTCCAGCATACCAGAGTCACGCATTGCATAGAGTGTAGCCGGGTGGATCCCTTCACGCAGAGCCTGGGTTGTATGGAGAATTCCGCCATGACTATCGAAGACAGCACGGGCTCTATCATAACGAGAGGTACGGGAGTTTATTTTCTTGGACATATTGATAAAATTACCTTTATTTATATTTTTTTATAGGTATTATTATCAATTTTTGTCACCACGTCAAGAACCATTTTTCACTGATCAATGACTGAAAGTGATGCCTATGTTCGCAATGGCTGCTGAAAAAGAAAGGAACATGTTTGAAATTATGCCTTTATAGTATGAAAATCAGTGGCCCCTGATCGATTCAGATATCGTAGATGGGTTGCTTTGAACCATGATCAAAAAAACAGCATCATGGGTCTTGACCTGTATGATTTGACGTAATTACCAATATTTCCTGTTTCATTATTCTCTCATCCTCAACATCTCTTGTTTCGTCGTCACCATAACCCCCCTTATCTGTCTGCTCATCTCCGATGACCTGATAAATGGCACCCTTCCCGCAAGTCCGGCTTTCATTACAGTTTGGTTGTATTCACTCTGTTTCTTGTAGATTTTCGTCAGCCCGATATTTGTCCTGTCCGGGTTAACAGCCCAGGCCCTTAGCTCCTCGTAGAGGGCTTCTTTCCTTTTTAGAAAACCTTGCTCTTCCTGGTACATCTCGTTGCTTCTTTCCCGTGCTATTGATTGCCGGGAACTCTGAAACCCTATGATTCGTGCTGCTGTTTCTCCCGTTGAGGGTTTGTATGGCTTTACACCCTTGTCCCAGATAGTACGACTCTTTTCCGTGGTCACACCTGTTTTCGATTCCCGTATACCCCGGAGTATATTCGCCGCAGCTGTGGGCAGTGTTTTCTCCAGCGCCCTTACAGTCTGTCCGGTGCCCACGAAATGACTGGCTTTCGCAATGTCCTCGGCAACCCCTCCTATTGCTCCGGTCAGGCCCAACAGTCCTGTCGGAATTCCGAGCCCTATCCCGAGCGATCCTGAAATATCGACACCGGCCAGGCCAAATATCCCTCTCCGTCCTAAAACCTCCGCATGCTCCCCTAAGTATTTCCTCGTCTTGTCCCACACAAACTTGTCCACCCCTGTGGTGATGCCCAGCATTCGGAGCATGCCATTGATAAGCCACAGGAATTCATCTTTGAAGGGCCACGCTGCCCCACCGGAGATAACCAGCGGTGCTGCCAGTGCCCAGGTAAATCCAACAATGTTGTGCTTCTTCGCGCCGAGATCATAGAGGAGCTGCACGTAGTTGTGGCCAAAGTTGCCGTAGACATACATGGCCTGCCCTATCCGTGCACTCGCCGAGGTCCCCTGAGCCCACTCCGGCATGTTTGACTTTCCGTAGGCTGCGTGCGCCTTGTCGGTGGCCTCGATCGCCGCACTGTACGAGGCCTCCACGAGTTCCTCACCCTTCAGTCCTTCCCGCTCAAAGCGCTGTTTTGCCACAGTGTAGGCCGCCAGCATCGTCGTGCCCCTGTTCCACTGTTCGGTCTTGCTGAACATGAACATGGCCACTTTCATCATCCGGTCCCACGAGCGTTCAAGACCGCCCTGCATGGCGCCCAGTGCATCCCGGGTGAGCTGCGGTGCGTCGTATCCTTCCCGTGTGATGCGCTCTGCTATTCGCTGCTCCTCGGCGTCCAAGGTCCTGCCCATCATGTGCTTCGCATAAGAACGGCCCGCACTCGCGATCTCTTTTTGTATTTTCACTATGCTCACCTTCCCGCCACCGGCATACTGGTGGATGGATGCGGGAGCTGATGTCACCATGGCCGTCAGGTTGACAAAGGCGGACCGGGGGTTGAACCCTAAGAATTTCAAGGTCGCAACTGCTTTTGCATACGCCATAACCCTGTCGGCGGTATCGCTGTTTCTCAGGTTCTCCTCGATGTACCGCTTCGCGGTGTCGTATGCCTTCTGCTCGGCTGCCGGGTCGATCTGCTGGAGCAATTCGGTCGCTTTCCGGGAAACCTCTCCCTTTGCCATGCCCCCGGCCACACCTGAGGTGTAGCGCAGGTATGCCTCGATGGGGTCCTCGATGTACCCCTTGACCACCCTCCCCTTTGGAACACGGTGTATCTTGGTGGATTCGATACCCCGCTCGCGGATCATGTTGACGGCCTGCTCGATCAGATCTTCATTGAACTTCGCCAGCAGATCGGCACTTGTCGTGCTCTTCATGCCGGTCACTGCGTAGTCGATGGACTTCTGGACGTCGATCGTCCTGATGTTCAGGTAGACCGATTCCGGCAGCCTCTGGGATTCCCTTACCGTTATCTCCTCATACCCTTCCCGCTCCAATTCCTTTGACCGCAGCTCGCTCCAGTATGTGCTCCCCTGTTCGCGAATGTAGTGGCGGTCCCCGAATTCATCCTCCTTGTACGCGGTAATGACCAAGGACCCGGTCTTTCTCAACCGCGGGAAGTAATACCCCCGCCACTGGTCCATGACCTGCAACGCCCCCATGATGGTCTGCCTCAGCTCTGCCTTGTAATCCTTGTGGGCCTTCCGGAAGAACTGCTTGTGATCGTTCCACCAGTCTTCGGCTGTCTGTCCGGTGAACGCTTCCTTCGAGAAATGGATGGCCTGAACCTCCACGCCCCCGGCACGGCTGTGCCCCATGATGTAATTGATCCCTTCGTGGTAAGGCAGTCCGGCCCGCTCCTGTCGTTCCTTCCCCGAAGCGGTCCAGAAACCGTCGAATTCTTTCGTGGGCCTCACGGTAAAAACATGGAAGTTCTTTTTCCCTTCCTCGTCAAGGGCGAACGGGTCCTCTTCGTATCCCTGCTCTTCGAGTTTTTTGAGCAGTTCCTTCATGGGCGACTGCCGGGCGTCCAGCATCTTGTCGAAGGCTGACCTGATCATAAGCGCAACACGTTTGACGTCCTCCGACACCGTCATGGTTCTGATGCGGTCTGCGAAGGTCCACTCCTTCTCACGAACCCACTCCGTGTCAGCCATGATGAGGATGCGTGAGAGGTCCTCGTACCCTTTCCGGTCAGTTTTTCGCAGCCTGGCCACCGCCTCTGACACGGTTGTTCCTTCCCCCGAGTCGTTGAAGTCATAGAAAAGCTCATGATACGTCTCCTGGCGGTGGTGGGCCATGACATTGAAGAGCTGCTTCAGCACCGGATGCTCATACCACAGAGGATTCTTCAGTACCCGTTCGAGGAAGTGGGCATGGGGAAGGTTCTCCGGCATGTATGACATGATAGTTGCCGTCGCAGCCTTGGCATGATCCCGAATCCAGCCCTTGATCTCTGATGGTGAGGCTTTCGGCTCGGGCGGTGCCAATTTCTCAATCTGGCGCAGGAGGTCGTCAACGGCTATACTGCCCGTTGCAGATCCTTCCATCTCTTTCTTGAAGTACATCCCGGTCGTAGCCTTCGGCGCGACCCCGGAATAGCTTCGTGCCCGGTCAATCAAATGCAGGATGTCGGCGTCTGTCCATGTCAGGTTCGGAGCAATCCTTCTGAGCGCTGCCCGGATGAGTCCGACGATCCTCGTCCACACCGGGGTGGCTTCCCGTGTTTCCGCCATGTGGGCGATGAACTCATTGACGGCTATCCTCCGATCGTTCTTGTCGTTTAGATCAAGGGGGAGCCTCAATGTCCCCATTTTCTGTCCGTATCCTTTGACAATGCGATCCATAAGAGGAGTTCCCTGATATGCTTTTGCGATCTGCTGCCAGATGAGATCCACGTCCTCGTTCTGAAGAATACCTGTGATCCCCCGGTGCCCGACAGCTTCATGAATGAGGGTAACGAGTGCACCTCGTGCGTTCGGGATGGAGTCGGCGATGATATAGGTGGTGTCAGTCTCCTGGTCGTAGGCCCCGAAGATGGTGTCTCCTTCCTGCACGTAGCGCATGAACCGCGCTGGCAGGTCACGGGCTGTCTTGATAACCTCTACTTTTCCTATGTTCTTCCACTGCTTCATAGGCAATGCAAGGAACTGTTTCACCTGGTCCACCGTGAACCGTGGCGATTTTGGCGGCCTGATGTCAAAGGAAAGGTGCTTTAAGTCAGCCACGGTGGTCAGCTTGAAAAACGTCGGGTTTGCATCGGGATTAACCATACCTCGCTGCTGCATGCTTAATCCAGCATCAATGATGTCGAGGACCTGGAGACCTGCTGCCTTCCCAAAATTGGAAATATTTCGCGCTTCCCCTTCGAGAAACGCTCGCTTGGGGGCATAGACGATCATGTTCGAGGCGTTCCTCCGCTCTGCTTCCTGGAGCAGCATGCGCTGGATCTCTCCCCGGATGGGCGTCAGCCTCTCTATCGTAATGGTACTGATTAATTTATTCCTGACATCAAAAAAGCCGACGGTGATATCCGGGTTATCCTCTTTGATACCGGCCTGGTTGAATACTTTTATCGCCGAAGCAGGGCTTGACGCGGCCAGTCTCGCGGTCTTCTGTTCGCTGTACCGACGCTCAACAACAGGGAGCGTTTCCGTCTGCTTGCGTTTTGGCATTCTGGCGGTCTTATCCGGGATTGTGAAAGCCCCGTACTGCATCGCAGCATACTGCACTGGCGTGACGGCCATGATCCCGTGGACCATTACCCCCGACCCCTGGGCCAATCGAAACAGCCTTACCCCTATCCCTTTGTCCTCTTCTGACAGATCGGCAACGCCCGACGGGTGGTTGTGGATGAACCACAAGCCGGTCACTCCCTCGGTGTTGAGGGCCTGTCCGACTGCAACAATAGGCTGCACGATCGATGAGCTTGTCCCGCCCCTGCTCACACGGTGGACGCTGTGGACAGTACCGTCGTCTTTCATGAGGATTGCTGCGAATGTTTCCTGGGGATCGTCGAGAAGGTTGCGGGCTATGTCAGCAACATCATCGCTGTTTTCGATCTTTCTTGTTCCAGCGCGATAGCTGCCAATTCTTTCCGTGACAACTTCCTGTTTACGCGGTAGGGCGTTGGGTTTTCGACGTGGAGGTCGTCCGGATTGAGCGGTGCCGGTATTGAATAATGCACCCTGTTCTTTTGCTTTCTCGCCATACTCAAGCTTACGTTCTGCTATGCTGGTTGTCAAGGGTCCGCCCCCGCCTTCCACCTCAACGATGGGGCTGATGGCCAGTATTTCTTTCATGACCGCGATCCCGTCGTCTCCGGTGGGGACGAACGCCCGCGTCCTGTAGCTGATGCGCTCGATGAGGGCGCCGCTTTGTTCGAGCTGTGTCTCGAACCGCCACAATGTTTCTCCGGTGATCTCTATCCGATCCATACCCTGGGTTTTCACGCGCTTCAGGGTCCAATCGTTCGCGAGCCTTATCGTTTCCCCGTTGTCCAGGACAGCGTTCACCGCCTGTTCCGGCGTGTACGCTGCGGTGGATTTGTCAACGTTGAGCTTTTTCAGTACGTCGTTGAGGCTCTTGTCGGGAATCAGCCGGCCCAGCAGCTTTTCGTCCGTGTCGAGCTTGAGCCGCATTACCCTGACGTGTTCCTGGGGGAGCCGGTCCCATATGGGTAAGAGGGCACCGGTAATGAGGTGAATCTTTCTCGTTTTCGTCCTCGGCACCTTGTCGTGCTGTTCACGCCATATGGCCTCGGCCTGAGCCACGCCATCAATCCGGTCGTATTTTTCCTGGTCATTCAGGTCTTTTGCTTCCACGACATGCACGGTGCCACGGGGGCTCGTGAGGGTAACGACGGCCGTCACTTCGCCGGTGCCGGTATCGGTCGTGATCCGTTCCCTGTTTGCAGCCCATACAACACCGCTCTTTTTGTTCACCACATACCCTGAGGCTGCCCACAGTTTACTTGTTGGAAAATCAATGGTAACAGCGTCCTCGGAGATCTCGATCTCGTTGTACGTTGTCTGCTCTCCCTGGGGACCGGTGTAAACTATTTCCTCCCGGGTCCGTTTCGCCCCCTTGGCCAAAATGGTTTCCATGCCCGCATCGAGGGTACCGTCTGCCGCCGCTTTTTCGATGATCTGGTCAAGGTGGGCATCAAAGGCGTCAAACACCATCTCTTGCCGGTCCACGGTCAGCGAAAGCAGCCTGTTCAAAAATTGGGTGATTTCAGGAATCTCTTCACGGAGCTGTCCCTGATCGTCGGTCAGGCTCATACCCGTTTCCTGTTCAAATTCCGCCATCGAAAAGTTTTCAATGCCGCCGCGAAAAACTGTGTGGATGAGGCGGATGAACGCCTGCCGTGCATGTGAGTTTTCAAGGTTGTCTTTCAGCTTGAAGATACCCTGCGTCGCCGTGTCGCGCTGCCCCTTGGTGAGGGATCCCAGCTGTTCGAGCCGCCGGGCGATAGAGGAAATGAACCGTTTCTGCCCCTTCAGGTTTGTCGTGACCAGGTGGACATAGGGCGGCTGTTTCTGGTTGCTCCGGTGTGTCCGGCCCAACCCCTGGATGGCCCGGTCAGCCCTCCAACCGGGTTGCAGCAAATAGTGGTGCCGCAGCCGCTGGTTCTTCTCTGTCTTGTCCGCGTGGAAGCTCCTGCCGGTTCCAGCCGCGTCCGAAAAAACGAGAAGCTGCTTCTTGTCATTCATGAAGGCATGGATGTCGTTGAGCCCTTTCGCCTTGCTCCACCGCTGCACGACCCGCTCTTTCTCGCCCTCACCGTTTACCTTATCGACAAGCCTTTTCGACCGGCCCGTTGCCTCCGCCGCCTTCTCGATCCCAAAATGGCGGACAATCATGTCCAGCGGTGCATCCGGCACCTTGAGCATGCCGAGCTTCCTGAGCAATGCGTCGCGCATGGCAACCGCTTCCCGGTTGACGACGGGGTTCCCTTTCGAGTCCAGAACTGGGCGCGAACGAACATTTCCGTTGTCGTCGGTGTATTCCTCGTACTGCTGGACGGGGAAGCTGTTTTCCAGGTAGTTCATAAGCCCCTCTCGGGGGGTGAGGTCGAGGTCTTCCAGACGTTCGCCCTCCTCCCTCTTGGCCATCGCCCGGTCGGTCTGCGCCTCGTTGGTGTTCACGAGCTGCACAACGGCTGCGTCGCCGTCGGCAAGGTTCTTCTCAATGGCCTTGATGACGGTAGGGGTTTGCATGGATGTGATGATCTGGTTGAAAAACCGCTGATGTGCGCCCCAGAATGCTCCCATGACGTTTTTTCGGGCGTTGCCGTTTTTCGTGACGACCTGCCCGGTGTGCGTGGTTCCGGTCACACCGGTCGCCTGGAGTGCGGCATGGATGTTCTGCAGGACGATCTGCCATGACCGGGCCATCTCGTCGTAAAGAGCCTTCTGGTTCTCAGTCAGTTCGTGCTCGATGGTTTCATACTTCACGCCATCGAAAGAAAGGTTCCTGGCAATATAGGATCCCATGGCCTTGAGCCCCTGGGCGATCATTTCCATGCCGGCGATACCCGCCCCGGAGATCTGCTCGATGAAATTTCGCTTGTTGGAAAAGGGCGTTCCCTTTCCCCACAACCCGAGGTGATCACAGTACGAAAGGTTCACGACTTCCGTCGCACCCGTGGCTGATGCATACACAACCCGCGAATTGTAGAGACGCGATTGTAGTTCCACACCCACTATCGCCTTCATGGACGGCTTTTTCGTTCCCCGCTTCCCCTTGGTAGACAGGGCGTTCCCCATGTTATGGGATTCGTCGAAGGCTATGACGCCATCAAATTCCTGTCCCGCCCACGCAACGATGGGGTCGATCCGGCGCACCGTGCCCTTTTTGTACTTTAACGTATCGTAGCTTATAAAAAGGATGCCCTCTTTCTGTTTGATGGGCTGGCCCAATTTCACACCGGCATAATCTATTACCAGGTTCGGGTCCATACCGAGGGCTCTGAGGTCTCGCTTCGCGTCGTGGATAAGGTCCGTATTCTGACTTATCCAGAGTGCTTTGCGCCTTCCCTGGTTCCAGTTATCGAGGATGATGCCGGCGATCTCGCGGCCTTTCCCGACACCGGTGCCATCGCCTATGAAGAAGCCCTTCCGGAATGTGTGGAACGTACTGTTTTCCTGGCTCCCGCTGGTTGCAACGTTTCCCTGTGCGTCAAGATTAACGCCTGAGCCGAGGATTTCTCCATGGGCCTGCCCGGCCATGGTGATGGCTTCCAGCTGGACGTCGCTTAATGCCCCGGTTTCGGCAAGATTCTTGTCGATGTTGGGCACATATCGGGTCTTTGGCGCTTTGACGGTGGCCATGGCCGCACTTTCGACAAGTTCCGCCGGGTGCGGCTGCGCCCCTTCAATTTTTATGGAAGGTGTGTATTCCTCGAAAACATTGCCTGATTCGAGGTCTTCGTCGGTGTACTCTTCGGTTTGCTGTATGGTAAGGGCCGGCTCGGTGGCTAGTAATGCGCTGCCTCCAGCATGCTCGTCAGCTGATCTACCACCCTCCACGCCAGTTCGTCCGCCTTGATCGTCGGCAGCTCTCTCTGGTCCGCCAGATCCCCGTCCCTCTGGAGCAGACTCCAGGCCCGTTTCGGTTCCAGTCCCGCCATCTCCTCGAAGAACGGGTGGACGTACTGACCCCGGACGTTGTTGAGCGGCACCCTGCCCGCGTTCCACTGTTCCTCCACCAGCTGGAGGCAATACAGCATCGACGGGTCGGGGTCCTTGAGGTACTTCTTCGCTGCCTGGTTGAGCGGATGGTTGTTCTGTGACACTGTTTCTCGCATCGCGCACTCCTTTCAGGAAGGCAACGGCATCTTTGATGTCGCGTACTTCCTCTTGTATTAGTTTAGCACCTGACTTTGCCCTGTCAATAACGATCAGGCGGTTGTCATAGGTGGTGCCGTATTTCTTGTATTTTTCTCCGGAAATGGTTATATCTGCGATCACATCATTGGTGACATCGATGTTGTCCAGCCACTCGTTGAAGGTTTTCGATTCCCCGAACAGCCCCTTGCCGGTAAGCACTACGAGACGCCCTCCCGGCTCAAGCCGTGATAAAGCCTGGCTGATGTGCCTGATGAGGTTTTCGGGGCTTCTTTGCCCCTGCACCCGGCCTGCCGTTGCTGAAAAGGGCGGGTTCATGATGATCACCGTGGGCTTCACGTATTCAGGGAGGATGTTATGGATTTGCTCGCCGTTCTCGGTGAACACCTGCTCGAATCCCATCTGCCGCAACAGGCTCGCCCGCCGCTGCGAAAATTCGTTGACGTATACCTTTGCCCCTGCGTTTTTGGCAAAGACCGCGAGGCCGCCTATGCCAGCCGAGGGTTCCAATACTATCTCTCCCGGCCTGATGTTGGCGACCCACGCCATGAGGTACGCCAAATCCGGGGGTGTAGAGAACTGCTGGAACTCGTCCATCTCCTTGGTCCTGAAGCCGCGCTGCGAAGGGATCCTGTCAAGGACGTGCTCCCGTATGCGGGTGATTGCGTCGCGGGCATCCAGAATCATGGGCCTGGAGGGGTCATATATGCGCTGGCCCTGTCCGAGGTACCGGTTTATCCCGAGCTCCATGGCGTCGAAGAGGTCCTTCCAAGTGAACGCTCCGGTGGCGATGGTGCCGCCGTAAGCTTCCTCCCCCCACTTCATGAGCTGTTCCCGGGTGAACGTTTCCTGGTTGACGAGTGCTGCATCGACCTTTGCCATTATGGCACGGGCTGCCTTCACCGTGTCGCCCATCATGCGTTCCTCGGTTGGTGACGGAGGCAGTGCCTGCGGTTGTACGGCCTGGCCCCCTTGTCCGGTCGGCGCAGTCGGTGAGGCTGGTGTTTGTCTGAGCGCCCCCCTGTCCGTCGTCAAGGGCGACTTATTTGGCTCTGCTTTCTTTGATTTCCACGGTGTGAGACTCCAGTGATCGTATTCGGCGTCGATAGCTGCAATTATCTTTTCCGCCGGATCCTCGGTTCCGTAAAAAGACCATGATTTCTTCGGGCCGTACCATATCCCTTTCGCTTTCTTGATGGCGTCCTTGTAGGCCCTGGTGTTTCCGCCCAGGTTCCACACTGGGTGACCGTTCTTGGTCGTCGTCTTTACCAGGGTCAATTCGACGCTTTTCAGCTTGTCGTGAGCGTCTGATGTGGTGGTAACGGTTCCCGTTTCCGGTGCTGTAACTGCTCCTGTTTCCGGTACAGATGTTGCCTGCTGCTGCGGTGGCTGCTCCTTCGTCTTTGGCCGGAGCTTCTCCGCCTCTTCCGGGTATTCTTTCGCCCACGCGTCGAAAGCGTCCTGGTACTTCTGCGCGTCTCTCTCGTAGTTTGCCGCAACACGCAAATGAGAGGCCCGTATGGAGTCTTTCCTTGCCCGGCCTGCCGATTCCCGTGAGTTTTGCGCGTGTTTCTTGCTGTACGAGATCATGCCGAAGATGTTTTCAGGCGTCTGGTAACGGTTATCGAAATAAATATCCTTCACGAGCTTGCCGGCAAGCGGCCCGGTTTCCCGTTCAAGGTCCTCGGCCTTCACGGACATGAGGGACAGCCCGTTGTCGGTTTCCACTTCGTAAGTAACGGTTCGTGTTGATTGTCCCCCGAAAATGGGCTGCATGGTGTAGCCGCCCACCGCCTTGATGACGCCGTGCCTGCCCCGCATGGCAGGGCTGTAATGCTTGTCGGTGATGACGACCCGGTCGCCGGCTTTATACACTTCTGGTTTCGGTGTTTCCTTTGGTGCCTCCACTTCCTGTTTTTGGGTCAAAAGGTCGTGGCGTTTGATGTAATTGAGGACTGCCTCGGCGAAGCTCTGTTTGTTCCATGTGTCCAGGTAGACCTTCTGCGTGGTGGACAAAGGCTCATTTGAACCTAAAATTTCATCCACTATCTCGCCGTATGCCTCGTCGGCTGACTTCTCGATGGTGGCAAGCAGGGCCATCTCGCTGTTACCCGGATTGAGGTATGGTTTTACCTTCTCCAGCGTTTTGTCGCGGATCCTCTCGGAAAGTGACCTGTCGAACGGTATTCCCTTTGGTTTTCCCGCGGGTTTCCCTGCCTCTTCCATCAGCTTTTTGTCGATGGCCTCAACGATCTTCGAGATGTACCAATCTCCCTCGAATTTCACGCCCAGCATCCCGGCGTACATCCTTGCTTTGATAAGATGGTCGCGCCAGCCGTCGGGCGGTTTTATGGGTGGCTTCTCCCCTCTGGATAGTGCCTCGGCATAGTCCAACGCCTGTTTTTCATTCGGGAATATCCTCACGTGCGGAAAGAATTCCATGGAATCGTTGTCTCTCATGGAAACGGCAAACCTGTCGTCGCCAATCTTGCCGGAGACAAATATGTCAAGGTTGTTTTCCTTGTCCGTCATGTTGTAAAGCAGTTCGCCAGGACCAAAAGGCGGCTTCTTTGCCCCGGTTTCCGGGGTTTCCGCTTTCACTTCCACGGGCTTTTCCTTCCCTTCCATCGCCCGGGACGCTGCCCGCTGTTGTGCCGTCGGCATCCTCAAGTTTCCCGTTGTTACACCCAGCTCTTCCTTTATATTGTTGGCTTTTTCTGTTTCTCCCCGATCGATCGCTTCCTTTATGGCCTTCTTGGTTTCGTCAACCACTGCCTCGTAGTCGGAGAACCTCGGGCCGGCCAGCTTTTTAAGCCGAGCGCCCAGTTCGGCGTCAATATTTCCTATGTGTTCTGCAAGCACGCTGGATACTGGCCCCCATGAGAATCCTTTTTCTGCCGGACCTTCTTCGATTTCCTTCGGGGCTTCCGTTTTTACCCCTCCCGGCACCGGCTCGTTTTGTTCCTCGCTATACCGCACCGCTGCCACCTCGTAAAACTGTTTTGCCTTGCTTTCAGGTAGTGCGTCCACCGCCCCCAGGAGGTATGCTTTCACATCAAGGCCCTTCATTGTGGCCCGCTTCGAGATCTCCGCTAGGATCGGCTTGAGCTTTTCATACAGTTCGGACTTGATTCCTGCTGGCTTACCGTAATCGATACGGGTATCTGACACCTTTCCCTCTTCTTCTTCGATGAAGTGGTTGATTATATCGAAGGCGTCGGTTACAAGACCGGTGAGTGATTTTTTCGAGAGGTCCTCGGTTGGTGCCGACTCGGCTTCAGGCTTCTTCTTTGCCGCAAGCGCTTCCTCCAGCTTTTTCTTCTGTTCCTCTTCCTTCTCCCGTTCCGTCTGAAATACGGGCTTCGGTCGCTGGAACAGTTCCGCTTTCGGCTCTTTTTCTGGCTTGAACTCCCCCTGCTTCACCGGCTGGTTGCCGGAAAGGGTGAAGATGTCGTCGGTGTTGAAGAGCTGATCGTCGGTGGCGGGTTCTGCCTGCCCGGTCTTTGCCTTCTTTACTGCTTCTTTGAGCGCTGCAAGTCTTTCTTCAAATTCTCGGCCAGTAATTTGATCGTTAATTGCCGCTTCAATTCCCCGAATAACTTCGCCGATCTCATGCTCGGTATATCCTTCTTCATAGAGGTCCTCCTTTATTCCTAATATATTGGTGTCCGCGGCCTTAATGACTGCGTCTAAATCGTCTTCCGAGATGAATCCATCGTTATCGAGTTGTTCCTCGGACAGCGGAATAGGTGCCTTTTCTCCCTTTGCCGGCCTGATCTGTGCGTCCTTGGACCGTGCCATTTCATCGCTTATGAGGTCGAACACTTCTGACTCTGTCCACTCCACGGTGCCCGGCTCGTGCCCTTCCAACCTCGAAGGAGGTGATTTCATGGGGATCTCCCCGTTGTTCATGGCCTCGTTGAAAAGCTGAACAAAACTGTTCCACCGGGAGTCACTGCCACCGGCAAGGTCCTGACCCTTCCTTATTTTCTGCAAGAGTGGCAAAAAATACCGGTATTGCTTGAAAAACGTGTAGTAGGGAAATGGGGTATCTTCGGTGATCACAGCAGGTTTCTTTGATTTCTTGGGCGCTTCTTTCTTCGCCTTGGCTGCCGCCTTTTCGTCCTCTTTCTTGGTTGTTTCGTGGATTCCCTTTTTAGCCGGCGATTTCTTTTGCTGCGCCCCGATCTCAAGGTCGGCCAGCCAATTTCGCAAGATGTTGGCTTCTTTTTTCACGGTTGGTGATTGTTTGTCTTTCACACGCTTTTCTAAGTTGTTTCGGAAGTCCTGTATGGCCCCAAGCAAGGCGGCCCCGCGGGTTTCATATTGCTTGTATTCGTATATCCCGGGGTGCCAGCCCTGGCCGCTGGTGTCAATGTCGATATTGTAACCATATGTCCATGTACCGTTCGGGGCTTTTCCCAGGGTTATGCCGTTCGACGAAACGTAGCCCTTTTTAAATGATGGCGCCTCTATCTCTTCGGTTTGCAGCTCATACCGTGCCCTGCCTAAATTATCTCGCTTCTTTTCGGTGAACCCCCATATCGTTCCTGCAAGTTCGTCAGCCAGGGCGTTGTCTGCTTCCGTGCGAGTCAATCCTTCGGGCATTTTCGTCATAGACATGGCGCCGGCATAGGGGTGCTTTTGTCTGATTGCTTTGACGGCGTCAGAAATATCCCCATTTTCTTTGTCAGTAAGCGCTTTCTGCACAATTATTTCTGTTTCGGAAATCTCTTTATCTTGCGCCTTCTTACCAATCACTCCTTTGTCAGTAACGGCTTTCTGCACAGTTGTTTTCGTAAATTCACTTTCCGGGGCTGCGCTGGCCATCGAGGTTAATTCATTTGGCTGCTTGTTTGGATCTTCATCCCACTTCACGTAAAGTCTTATGGTGGGCTGGTCTTCGGTGGGCTGATATATTTGAGCCACCGTTCCGGTTCGCCCTCCCCGTGTTACCCTGTCTCCTATTGAAAAAGCCGATTCTTGTTTATTGCCACGAAACTTTTCGTCATTTTCCTCAGAGGAAGGTGTTTCAGCCTCATGGTCGCCTATGTCGCTCGCGAGGGAGAGAAGTTTATTTGACCGTTCAATTTCTTTTTCATCCACTGCTATATATCCACCGGGAGTAATAGCTTTTTCCTCAATGGTTTTGGTCGTGTCAAGTTCCAAAACATCGTCTGAGGACAATGTCGATGGTGGTTCAACGATATCCGGTACGATCATCTCATCAAGTTCGTCCATGGGTTCGCTTGGCAATACCGCTGACTCTTCCGCCGCTTTTTGCGCTTCCTGAGCCATCCGTATCCCGTCAGCCATGCCGGACGGAAGGTTGGCCATGCGCGCATGGTCGAGAATGACCCTATCCATGCGCTGAATTTCCGGGTGCTGTTCACCCAGAACTTCAGTTGCCTTCTGTCGTATGACCTCTGCCTGCTCGGTTGTTATCTGCCCGCTTTCTAAAGAGTTTTCTACCTGATCGACGATAGCGGTTGCCTGTCCGTCACCAGGTGATCCCGGCGGATTCGGCTGTTGAGGTGGTGGCATCGTTGGTGGTGGCACTCCGGGTGAAGTCGTCGGAGGCTGTGCTGACTGTCCCGTACCTGGCGGTTGTGTTGTGGGTTCCCCACCCGGTTCCCCTGTTGCCGGTTCCCCGGTGTTCGCTCTCTCCCTGGTGCCAGCTTCGTATGTCTTTCTGGTTATGGCACCGGTAGCTCCTCCGATACCAAGGCCGCCCACTGCTCCGGCTGCCGCTGCGTCGACTGCTTCAAGAAACTGTTTCCTGGTAAACATGTCATTCGGATTAATACCGTATTGCTCTGCATATGCCTGAAAGAACTCCTCCGATCCTTCACCGAGCATCTGTGTCAGCGCAGACTGGCTTATGCGGTTCCACAACCCTTTCTTGGCAAATTCAGCAACTTCAGGACCGAATTTCAGTAGCTTGGCCGTGGCTTTCTCGGTGCCCAGCTCCTCGAACTTCGACGCGATGAATATGGCAGCCAGTCCCCGAAGCGGACTCAGGTCCCTGGTTTCCCCTTTTTCGAGCCGTTCTATCTGGCCTCCCAGGATTTCGCCCCCTTCCATCATGGCAATGGGCACGTCCATGGGTTTGAGCTTTGCCCACTCGACAAGGTACGACAATGCCTTCTTGCCCAGGCTTGTTTGCGCCACCTTCGGAGCAACCTGGGCCATCTGGACCGCCCTGCCCTGGATCATAAATGGCGCGGTGATGGCAACCTGTGCGCCCATCTGCCCCAGGGCTCCCGCTCCCCACTTCATGCCGCTTTCAAGGTCACGAATCTTATAGACGGACCCCACTTCCGGTTCCATCTCCTTCAAGGGCTTATCCCAGTATTCCCGTATTTGCTTGCCAAATCGCGTCGTTGCACCTTCCGGCGGTGGTCCCGGTGGTGGCTCATACGCTGGTCCGTTCGGGTCAGCCTTCGGTATGGGCGTTCCCAGGTGCTCGGGTCCGATTTCGTCTATTCCCAACTCCGGTGGAAAGCCTGCGTACTGGTCGCCTAACCGCCCGAGGTACTCGATGACAGAGCCCACTCCCTTGTTCGCCTGGAGCCATCCCCGGGCGACACCCTTCACCCCTTCCCGGGTGATGCCGACCATGCTCTCGCCGATTTTCCGGTAGGTGCTGCGGTCGTCCGTATCAGGGCCAAAGGTCGCCGTGGTAGCTGCCAGTTCATCGAGAAAACCGCGCTTCGTCGGTTTCTCTGCCGGTTTGCCTGAAGGCTTGTCGATTCCGCTGAGTTCGTCAAGAAAAGTATCGCTGGCCACGGTTACCCCCCTACTCCTGAATTCCCTTGAAACGCCGCCATGCCTTCTTTATGCTGTCGTCGCTGTATCCTGCTGCAACTAGCTTGTCGTACATGGCTTTCTGGTCGAATCGTCCGGCATTGTCCCGGAAATAAATGGTTGCTTCACTGATGTTGTATTCCTTGTTCTGTGTGAAGTTCTGCTTGCCACCGATCGCGCCCTTTTGTTGTTTGCGGTACTTTGCCCACTGGTCAGGGTAGTCGGCTTCCATGAGCGATTCGAGGCTGTTGATCTGGCCCGTGATGGTGGTCTTCGCTACCTCGATCTGGTCCTGGGGAATGATCTGCTGCGTAATGGGGTCAACGCCTTTCTGGATGTTAGCCAGGGATTTATACAGACCGTTCAGCTGGCTCATGTGCATCCGGAACTCTTTCACATCGCCTGCTCCGCCGTTACCGCTTCCGCCCCTTCCACCTGCATCGGGTTTGTGTATGCGGTACGGTTCACCGAAGGGGAGGTCGTGCTGGCCTGATTGGGGGTTCCACTGAAACTTCTGCTGCAGGTTCGGGCCGATCGGTTTTTCAACATACATGGATGGCGTCGGCTGCTTTCCTCCTGTGCCTGTGGGCTTCTGGATGACCTCAAACTGGCCGTTCTTGCTCCAGCGCACGATACCGTCTCCACCGAATTTAAGAAAACTCCACTCGCCTTTTTGGGTAATATCCCCCGGTTTGACCTGACCATATCTATTCGTGATCCACGGGTTGGAGTTCCATGCCTTCATGGCCCCCTGGGGCGATATCTTCGCAATCGCAAAAATGTTGTCGAGTTCGGCCTTCTGAATCTTATTTGCCGCGTCAAACTGGCCATTTGCCAGGAGCGTGTCGTGGATCTTCATCATCATCTCGCCGCGCTTCTCAAGTACGGCAACATTTTGCGGAGGGTTAGTAACCGGGTCGCTTCCCTGGAGCTCCATCGGCCCCAGTGCGGCTTGCTGCCCTTGCGCTTGTGGCGGTGCTTTCGGGGACGGCTGCGCTATGGCCGTTCCGGATCCGCTGTCGAGGTTGGCCTGTTGGGGTCCCGGCGATGTCGATGGGACGCCCGTCCTGGTGCCCACTCCATTTACTATAACCGGGGCTGCCGCTGGAGATTGAGCTGGAGGCTGTTGGACATTTGTTGGAGGTTGCTGCTGTGACACTCCCCCGCCGATTGCCGGGCCTGACGCAATGTTCGCCACCGCGTTCCGGTATTCGTCCACGTGGCCCTTTATTGTCGCCAGGAGTTCCTCTTCACGCTGTGCTTTTTTCAGCTGGAGGGCGTGGGTGTCCCTTCTCATTCCCAGTTCTTCGTTGCGGATCGCGCGTTCGTCTATTTCGGGAATCCCTTTGTTGAGTGCGTTGGTCACACCGATTGCCATGCTCTTCAAGTCCATCAGTACACCTCCCCGGTTGCACTCCTAACGTACTGTTGCACATAAATACCGATTACGCTACATAATCCGAGAAACGCCATGGTGACAACATAACTGGCCATGGACGGCAGTGTGGCCGTCCTCCCCGTGGCCCATCTGCCGTATGGTATGAGCCGGTTCACAAGGTACCGCCTGACCGCATTCTTCAGCTTCGGCTTCCGTGTCATTAGCGGCACGAGCTTGTCGGCCAGCAGGTAGTATCCCCGTATCTGACGGGCCGACATAAACCGGTCGCGATACTCCCTGGCTATTTGAACCTCTTTTGAGTTGCTTCCGTGACAGCACGTTACAATGATGCAATCATCAACCAATCCGGATACTGCTCCCCCTATACCACCCAGCACACCGCCGATGACGGTGCCGACGCCGGGAAATATCGTGGTGCCCGCGAGTGCTCCGGTCGCTGCCCCGCCAGCGGCTCTTCCTGCTATTTTCTGCTCATTCTCTCCCCCTTCTCCGAAGAGCAGGGCTTTTCCAACATCGTCGTCAACCCCGAACGCACCCATGACGCCGCCACCGAACGCCCCTGCCCCGAATGGACCCATGGCGCTCATTGGCGTCAAAGCCGCCGGCGCAGAGTTCGTTAATGCACTTGCTCCGATCTCGGCAGCAGGTGCCACCGCACCCGTACCTAACTCTGCCACCGGGACAATCGCTTCGGTCATTGGTATCATGGTGCCCCCCACTTCCGTTACACCTATTGGCGCCACTGCATTGACCCCTAACTCAGCGACCGGCGAGAGTGGCACTGCTGCCGCTTGTGCTCCTTCCATCGCTGCAAGTTCTGTTGACGGCACGATCGCACCTCCTGTTTCCACGGTTGGCCCCACGAATGGAGCCGGTGTCACCGGCGGTGTCGTCACTGGTCCCGGCAAAGTTGATGGAGCCAGCTCCAGGGCTTCCATGTCGGCTGCGCTCCCATATCCGGTGAGGGGGTTCCCTTCCGGCATGAGCGATGGCTGTCCGCCGATACGGATGTTCTGGCCGCCCACGGTCTGCAGACCTGACTCTTGCATTGGCTGGCCGCCGACTGTTTTCAGCATCTCTCCGGTGACCGAACCACCCGGTGTTTTTGCCGGAAACAGCTTCTCGCCCAGCCATTTTGTTCCGTACCGAAGCCCCAGGTTGCCGATTGTCCCGCCGATCCCCTCGGCCATTTTTGCGTTCTTAGCTGCTTTGGCCGCGTCTTCCTGGCGTTTTACCTCGGCGGCATAACGCCTGTCGTTGGCAGCCTCACGCATACCGGTCACGGTTATGTCAGCCTGTCGTTTATTGACGTCGGTGCCGGTTTTGAGCGCGGCCGCGTACATGGCCTCCATCATTTCGGGGGTAACAACCGTGCCGGTGGCCTGCATCTGTCGCATCTTCGCCTCGATCTGCTTGAGCGCGTCGGGCGCTAAACCGTAATTTTTAACGTTTGGTGGCATTTTCTTTCTCCTTCTACTGCCGTAATGTGATATCAATGACGTCTTTCCACGCGCCCCCGACTTGAACCCGTATTGTGTTTATGTCATTCCATGCCCCACCGATGTTGATCATGGCGTCCAACCCCCCATACGCTATCCCGCCCAGGGCAATGTTCGGCATCGTCACCGCATGGACCGCTTCGTTGATCGTCAACACTCCCGGCATGACAAGGCCAACATTCTGCATGGTGATTGCATGGACCGCGTCGTGGATCGTCAGCGTGTCCGGCATCGTGAGGGTGACGTTTCCCATGGTCACGGCGTGTACGCTGTCGTCGATAACGAGCAGTTGTGCTGCTGAAATGATCAGAACGATGCCCGACATGGTAATCCCGTGTGAAGTGTCGTGGATCGTCATCTCGATGACCTTGAGCAGGGTCGCCGCGGTTCCGTCGATCGTGAACGTGTTCCGGAAGGACGGCTTTTTGAATACGGTGGCTATGTGGACGTTGTCTCCGGATATACCGGGAAATGACCAGGAAAACTCAAGGTCGCCGGTGTCGCCGTAACGGTGAGACATAGCATGGGCAAAATGCCCGAAATTATAATTGAATATTTCGGTCTGGTCCACCCCGGGCGTGAGCGCGTACCAGGCAATCGTGTTCACGATCCAGTCGAAGGGGAATTGTCCAGCCTGAACGTCCTCGACCGTGCCGGATATCGAGGATTTGCCGGCTGCGAACGTCGCCGCGACGTCCCCGAACGGGTCGTACTGGTTGACGTTGTAATAATGTTCAACGTGGAAGATGGTCCACGTTCCCTGCGGGTCGTTCAGCGTGATTGCAAACTCCGATTCTACGTGGGGAGGGTTCACGAGGTACCACAGCTCCCCCCGGTGGTAGCCCGATCCTGTTCCCTCGACCGAGGCAAGTTTCGTGAAACTTCTTCCTCCGAGGGTGACGGACGCTACCTCTGCCCGGCTGTCCAGGCCAAAGCACACGATCGCGATATCGTCGGGCAGATCGGTCGGTGTCCACGTGGTTATCAGCGACGCCTGGGCGAATTCCCCTTCCCATGCGTCGGCGGCATGGCGCGTGATGACGGCTGAACTTTTGTCGGGATCCGCGACAAGGACGCTGCTTTTCAACAGCCCCGCAGCCGTTCCCGTTACCGCAAACGTTCCCGAAGAGGCTATGACGCCATTCGTTTCTACGAATGTCGCCGCCGTGCCCGTGACGGTGAAGGTGCCCTCCGAAACAGCAAAAATGTGCGACTTGCATAGCTTGGCGGCAGTTCCGGTGACGGTAAAGGATCCTGCCGTTGCCGCAATACCCATTCCGGCCACAAAATCAACCGCCGTGCCCGTGACGGTATACCATCCTGACGACGCGGTGAATACCCTGCTGTACAGAAATGTTGCCGCTGTCCTGGTGACTGCACAAGAACCGGCTGAAGCGGCCAGGACTCGTGAGCGAAGGAAGTCCGCCGCCGTGCCCGTGACGGCGATAGAACCGGGCGAGGCCGGGACGAGGCTCAACGATTTTTTGAGGGTCTTGCCGCCGATGGGGCCGAGTATGTAGAAATCGGTTGATCCAGCCGATAGTGTTATTATATTCCCGGTATAAGAGAAGGTGGCCGCCGTGCCGGTGACGGTATATGAACCAGCCCCGGCGCCTACCAAACTGCTTTTTTTAAAGGTGGCCGCTGTGCCCGTGACGGAGTATGATGAATCGCCTGCCGTAAGGGTCCTGTCAGCAGGCAGGGTGAAGGCAACGATAAGGCCACACGCGCCTAAATTCATCGTATATAATTCGCCATTGTATGACCATACAGCAGAAAACATATAGGAATTAGACGCATCCAAAGAGGAATAAAGGTCGCCACCGCTACCGTTGTACAGTTCTTGTGGAGCCGTTGTATCGGTAATATTTGGGGAAATATCCTTATTAGTTCCCCCAGTTGTTCTAAATCTTGAATACCCGTATCCAGTGCCTGAAGCAGAAGCTAATCCGGAAAAGAAGGCTTTGGCAGTAATAGTTACGGTACTCCAGTCAGCCTTGTTAAATGCAAAATATCCTACAGTGGTTACCCCTCCCCAGTTTCCTGTTCTATAGTCAAGGACGGATAATACCGAGGCACTTTTGGTGAAGTTTTCCTGTACAATAATAATGGAACTTCCAATAGCATAGGCTGTGTTCCCACCGCCATTCTTAAACCTTGGCATATAAGTCTTGCCATCGGCAAGGGCGGCTTTTATATCAGCCGACCTTTTACGAACATAAGTGGTGCTGGAGTCAGAAAGCTCTGCCACCTGGGAGGAATCGGTAGAGTTATAGAGTTCGGCATAGGCAGAGTAGGCACCAGAGGAATGTCTGATGCTGGCTTCAAAGTAGGCTGCCGTGATCCCATCATAGAGAGCGGCATTGTGGGGCCAATTAAGAACTGCTTGGTCTGAATAACTATTCGACGCTCTGGACATTTCGTTAGAAAGAAAATCTATGTAGGTGGCTGTCTTGGTGATTGCGCCTGACTGTTTAACTACTAACCTTGCTCCAGAAAAGACACCGTTACCCACTGTCCTGTAAGCCTTTACATGGTATTCAGTATTGTTGACAAGGGTTATCGCACCAGATCGTTTCAGTATTGGCCCGTTATAATCACCACCGTACTGGCTGATCTCCGATCCCTCAACCTGGTTTCCATCAGCATCATACAGGGCCGCATAAGTAGTCCGTGTGGCACCATTAGGGTCGATGCAAGCCTCAAAATAGACCTCAACTGTGCCATCGTATAAGCCAGCTTCCCAGAGCCTTGGAACGAGATTAGAAATATCGGCATAGCTTGTGCTTGATATTGTTTCCCTGTATGACATCAGGGAGATATGTTGAACAATGCTGGCCATTCTGCTCCTTTTTTATTCTGCCGTAATGACGGCAGTGCCAAGAGCAGGGCTTGAACCACGCTCCCGGCACCCGTTATTCTTACGTTATGGAGAATATGGAAGCCCCGAAATCAACCTTGAACTTCTCGCCGCTGGAAAGGGAGATGCTCGAACCATAATCCCACCAGCCAATGAGCGCGTCGCTGGCATGGGTGTCATTGTAGAGAACCGCATACCGGAAAGGCCCCACTGACCCGGTCGCTGTCCACTCCACATCAACGCCGGTTACCGTAGCCGTTCCGCTCGATTCTGCCACGTCGTTCTGGATGTCAGTGGCTTCGTAGCCGTTCTCCTCGTCAATGCCTGCAAGGTCGCCCTTGACGGCATCGTCAGCGGCACTCGGTGTGTTGTTCGTCAGATATACCTTGACGACGTCCCCGGCGGCATGGAGGTGGTGAGCCCCCTTTGCCAGTTCTTCCACGAATTTGTTAAACTTGTTGAAATCTGCCATGATTGTTCTCCTCTTATGCTGGTAATGTTGGGTCTGCCACTTCTATGTCCCACGCCGGGAAGGTGATGGTGCCGCCTGCCACGAGGGCTAATTCCTCGCACGTGGTTATGTAAACCAATTTCTGGTCCGTGTACGTGCCGTCGTAATACGCCGTCAAAGCGATGTGGGTCGCCAGCCCGCTGTTTATTATGGGCGCATCCGCCACCTCGGGAATCGTCATTTTCCTGCCCGAAACATCCCCGTCCTCCTTTACGACTTCCGACAAGTCGATCGAGGCCTCGGCAAGCATATACGTCGTTCTCGCCTCCCCGAGTGTCATCGGCTGCTGGCTGCACGCGCTGATCCGCGTGTCATACGGGAGCCCGGCGCGAATCAGCTCTAATACGAAGTCCAGGATTTCATCATTTATCCACAGGGCCATGGTCTTTCTCCTGTTTTGTTTTGGTCGTCACGCCTATCGAAAGGCCGTGTACCTTCAAGACTATTGGTTTTTGTTCTTCTTTCTGCTTCCCTTCCATGTTCGTCCCCTTAAAAGTTTTACAGGCGTAACACTTTTATGTTGGCTGGCCCAGGATGATCTCCCACGCAGGCACCGTGACCTTGCCGCCGCTTGTCAATGTTTCCGTGTCGCACGTGGTGACCGCGACAAGCGCGAAGGTGTCCTCCGGGTTCTCCCTTACCAGGGCGATGTGCGTCGCGTCGTCTGATGCTGTTATATCGAGTCCCTCGGCCACGGGTATGGTGAGCTTTCCCGCGTCATCGGGGACAATGTCCGAATAGGCAAATTCCTTTTCCGCCAGGTTGTACGTTGTCCGTGCCTCTTCTACCGTAGCAGGCTGTGCGCTGCACACGCATTCGTAAACCTTGTAATTTCCTCTGATCAGCCCTATTCCCAGGGCCAAATACAACTCCAAGCAATACTTTGCCATTCCCGGCCTCCCTTATGCGGTGTACTGAAAGTAAATGGAGCCTTCCGGGACCGTTGACGGGTCCGGTGGATCTCCCGTTCCATAGAACAGCGTCACCCGCTTGTAAACCAGCGGCCAGGTAATGGCCGCTATGGCCGCCCGTGCTTTCGCTTCCGCCGCCGCTCCGGTGCCGAACCATGCAGGGCAGCACTCTTTCACCGCTCCCGCGCCGAAGACGACCGAGCCGGCACCCATGAATACCTGGTAGAGCCCTGCCGAGAACGAGCCGGAGAAGGTGAGCGTCTTCCCGGCTGCCACGTTGTATGTGACTCCCCTGGGCGGTGCAACTGTAGTCGTTACCGTCCTGTTTTCCGTGATGCTGTATTCGCCCAGGACGATGTCCTCGATGTACACGTTGTCAAGGGTAAGGGCCGTCATGGTTCCCTTGGAGCATACGATCTTGAAGGTCTGATCGACGTCGTAGTCGAAGGTGTCAACGTAAAAGCTGTACCGGCCTTCCTCGTCGGACACGGTCCCGTTGACGGCAACTGCCCCGGCCAGCGTCGTGTAGATGGACGCAGGGGTTGTCGTCCCTGCCAAAAAGACAGAAACCGACGCGCCGGGTACAATGTTCCCGTGTCGGTCACGGACGGTTGCGCTGTATTTTCTCCGCATCGTCAATCTCCTTCGCTATAGAGCCATGACCGGGCCAAAGCCCCGTCGGGCTGGTTGGGTTTCACTCGCTGGTGTTCGATCTCGTAGTGGTACATCCACAAAAGCGGCTCAAAGGCTATGTCCTCGTCGTCGCAGGAAAAGGACGCCTTGCCGGAATGAAAGATTGCATAAGGCGATTTCACCTTCGCGATCATGTTCGCTACCCGTTTCCCATCCGCCCTGGGGGCGAGCGTTATATCCCGGTCCATAACTGCCGCGCTCGTGTCGAGGTAATGGTCGTACGCCACGTCCTCTGTCGCCACTTCCTTGGCCACGCAGAGGATCTGCACTTGTTCGCACCTCGTCTCGATGGTGGGGTCCCCTGCAAGGGCAACGTCGCCGGGCCACAGGGTGCACACAATCGGATCGCCGTCAAAGCTGGTACCGTATTCGAGCCGCTTGACATAGGCGTCGCTGCACGTGCCGTAGGTGTAATGTTTCCGGTGCGTGTCCTTAACGGAAAAACCGAATTCAAGGGGGTGGTTCCCCCGGTCGATCTCGAACCACTCCATCGAGTGGAGGTTGAGGACCATCTCCTTCCGCGTTTCTGACGTACCGCATACGAACAGCCAGTGGTATTCGAGAAGGTCGTAGTCCATGAAGCCCACTGATTTGTCGAGATTCTCGGGCTGGATGCAGTCTTCATGCCTCGGATCAAAGTATTGTTCGATGTCCTTGCTCACGATCCGTGGTGGTTTTCCGTCACTGATAAAGATGCCGGTCGTGCCCTGGCCAATGGCAATGGTCGTTCCCAACCCCGGAATGGTGATGGGAAGGTTGACAACAACCAGCGTGTCGGGGGCAGCGAGTCCGTCGTAGCGGCTCAGTTCGTGTCGCTGCCAATCGGGTCCGGTGCCGGTGAGAAGGTAGGTGGCTGTCTTTTTGAAGATAAGGATGGGACTGTAATACTCCGATCCCTGGATGCTAAAGAGGTGGCATCCACCAGTGATTGGGCTTTCGTCGCCCATGGCAAACTCGACGTGCTCCGATCCATTTATGACCGACGGCCTGCTCACCGGAGAGCATTCGAGCCTGTTGTCCTTCACGAGAAAGAGCCTGTCCTGGGCGACAAAGGCTCCCGTGCTGCCGGTCAGTGGAACCGGCATGGGGATACCAACAATCTTGTCGACCCATACGTCACTGTCGGAAAGGTGCGCTGACCAGTGTACACGGTAATAATACAGCTCCATGTCGTTGTTGACGCACGTCTTAAATTCTATTGATGCGTCCGGCGGCGTCCACGTGACCGTGCCCGACTGCCAGAGCGATTTGCCATCGTTCGACGTGCCGTCACGAACATCGGAACAGCTCACCCAGGTTATGCCGTTGAAATACTCGACGCGAATGATCGTTGCCCTTCTGTTACGGTCATCCTGGGTCATGGTAAACTGCAACCCCGTCAGCCTCACGGCGCTGCCGAAGTACATATAGTCGTCAGGCTTAAAATAGTTGAGCTTCATGGCGAGGGCCGGGTTGCACTTCCATGCCCCTGCTATGTAAACCTTGACGTTGTCCTGTTCTGCCACCGTGGTCGTGTAGTCTATGTATTTCTCAGCCGTCGGGCTTTTCCACACTGCGAAGAGCGGTGTGGGCGTTCCGTCCCAGATATTCGTCAATGGCTGCATGGGCGCGTTGACCGTAACAAAATACAAAACGGGTCTGCTTGTCCCTGAATTCGGTACGTTCTTGAAACGGAAACGGTACCAGTAGAGCATCCTGCCGAAGATAAGCGCCGGCTGAACCAGGGCCGTCGTGTCGGACGAGAACGTGACGGAGCCGGTCGTCGTCAACGTATTGGTGCCGGTCCTGGTGCCGTCGGTATTCGAGACGTCCTGCATACCGCCGTTGGCCCAGTAAGCCGTCTCGCAGTTTTGCGTTGCCGGGGTGTAGCCCACAGGGTTCTGGACATAGAACTTCGCTCCGTTGATGCGATAGGGTGATCCGATGTACACCTCTGCGTTGTACTGACCGTAACTGTATGTGAGACCGGTGACGATGGCAACGTTCCGGTCGTCGGTGAAGGTGTTCTGGAGATGGTCGGTGAAATCGAACATGTCGTCCATATCAGGCATGGGAAAAGCAGCCGCGCTCGCGTTCACCACCGCCCCTGCTCTGTGTTCCATACCGGGCCATATCAGTATCTTGGCGCTGTTTGCGTATACGAGGCATCCGTCCGTTGTGAGGGAAAATGTCCCGTGAAGACTTCCCTCACGGCATACCCAGACAACGGTGTTGTCAACGATGGTTGCCAGCGGTGTTGTCGGCCACGTGGGTTCAGTGGTTCCATGGGTGGTTCCGGCCTTGACGCACTCGTAATGACAGCCGTTGTACGTCGTTGGAAAGACAATGGTGCCCTTCGTTAATGCCGTGTTTGCTGTCCACGCCTCGGCCACGCTGTAAAGCATTTCGCCGAAGGTGTCGGAACCGGGGATGTCGCCGTCAAGGGTGTACAGGCGCAGGGAATTCTCCGCGTAGTTGTATGCTTCAACAACGATGTGACTTTCATAGGGTTCTTCCTTGACGAAATGGATGGCGTTCCGTATCTTTGCCGCCCGGCTTTGTGCGTCCTCGAAGGTCAGGGCCGCAGTCGTAACCTTTGTCATGCCCGCTACCGCTCTTTTGTGTGTCCCGGTGGGCCTCAGGTTCTTCAGCTCCCGGAAATTCTCACCAACAGAGATGGGATCAAGGGCCTCGATGAGCCTCCCCGTCATGGGGATCGGTCGTATCTTATACGGTATGGCTTCCGGCATCGCTCATCCTCTAAATGCGGTATTTGTTGGAAGCTCCCCGCCCTTTGAGCTTTGTGCCTACCCTCATTTGTTCGATCGCCGCTGTTTTCCTGGGACCGAATACGGCGGTGAAGAGTTCCAGGTGCGTCATGGACCGCTGAAGGTCCAGGGTCTTCTTCCCGTTCTTCTTGTATGCCAGGTAGCACACGTAGTCAATCAGGTCGCAGTGGTACTGCTCCGGGATCTCGGGTGATGACGACACAACCACTGTCTCGCCGGCAGCCTCGTCCGTTATGTCCTCCTCGACGGTCAGCGCGGTTTTCGCAACGGCGGTAATGGTGTAGTCGCCGTCATTGCTCGCCGAGCCATTGACGTTAACGGTACCCCCTGCCTGGTATCCGTGGGTTGTGAAGGAACCGGCGGCGCGGCGTATCTGTCTGGTTGCAGAGTCAAAGGAGATGTCCGTGCCATACTCCGGGACCGCCATGGGATACCGTGGCAGAATGGCAACGGTAAGATACGCGGTATAATCAGCATCCGGTGTGGGCCAGAAGAGCAATTCGGTACCGATCTCAGCAATGAGGTACTCAGGCTCCCCGGAAATAGATGCTGTGAAGGCATCATTACCCTCTTCATTCATGAGCTGCTGCCTGGTGACTATTGATAGCGGGTTCTCTGTATCCTTTAATCGTGCCGAGATGATGTCGATGATTTTCTGGCTCCGGGCATACTCGGCAATGCCTTCCTCGACCTCGATCAAGCAGATATCGTCAGCGGATTTATCTGGCAGATCGTCGTTCGCAGTACCGAAGATATCATTTGTGTGCCTGTACCGTAGACAAAGAGACCTGGCCGCCGCTTCCCGTTCCGCCTTGTTGAAATAGCTGGTCAGCTCCTCAATACCCCAGAAGTGCTCGGTTGCCTCGTCTTCGAGGGCGGTCCAGGCACCGTCATAGCCGACAATAAGATCATACAGGGTCATCTATCTCTTGCCCTTCCTGACTGTTGCCTTTGGCTCTTCCGGTGCAGGTGTTTTTTCAGCTTCCTTTATAACGGGAATGGGTCCCTCATCGTCCACACTGTCTCGGACAAGTGGCACTGACGCCGTGTCCCCGATCGGACTGCCTGCCATCATGGTAGGCTCAGGCACCCTCCGCTCTTCCTGATCCCTGATTATGGGCTCTGATTCTGATTCGAATGGTCCGCCAACAACCTTGAAAATGTCCATATTTGACCGTAACAGATAGTCTGCGTCGCCATACTCGACGGGCGCAGTCATTTCGTTGCCTTTCTCAAAGACATATTCTGCCTTGAGGCGCGCCATGGTCAGGTGCAGGGACGGTTTCTTTCCAGTGTATTGCAGTCTCACGTATTTCATAGTGTTATTTCCCCTCGACGACATTTATTTCAGGGGCTTCGAGGATCCTCCGGACGAATTCAACGTCCTCTTTCCCATACCCCCTAACGGTTTCACAGGCTTTCCTCAGTTCACCATAGTCGGCCTCTTCGAGAAGCACGTGGCCCTCAGCCGCCATGATCCGTTGGGCCAGAATGTTGGTCTTGAGCAGTTCAACCGCATTCAACTTCCGGTCCGGGTTAAAGAGGATCGTCACTGCCGAGTCTTTCACACGGTACGGCATGGTCTGCCCGTTCTCCATGGTCACTTCGTATTCCGATATGTCAAATTTGCGCATGGTGCTCTCCTTTCGTGGAATAAGTGGGGGAGTCACCCTCCCCCTGTAGTTATGCCAGTGTTGCAATCAGATACAGGGCACGGTTGCCTGTTTCGTCCCAGCACCTAATCTTGACGGTGTTGCCGGTAGCCCACGTTGGTTCATCTCCTGCCGCGCCGATCACGTTGCCGGACCCCCCGGTGAACCCCGAGAAACTCAGAGCATAGGCGGTGTCGTCGACAGCCGCGATACCGGTTGCGTTTCCTCCGTTCACGAGTCTCACACAGGCCCACTTGCCACCGATGGTCGAGCTTGCTCCATCGGAATAAAGCTCTGCCTGGAGCGCCGCACCGGTGCCACCAAGGGAGCGGTTCGGCACGTGTACCGTGGCCCTCACCGCTGTCCCGAGGCCGGTAACGTTACCCGCCGATGACCCGAAGTTGAGCGAAATATGCGCCCCGTTGACCGTGTCCGCCGGCGTGTTGCTGCTCACCGTGCAGAATGCTCGAAGCGCTTCGCCGCCTGCCCCGCCCGTGAGATACAAACGGAGGTACATGCCCCGCGAGGTACCTGACGTCGCTGCCGATCCCAAGTAAAAGGATATAAAGTTTTTGTCTGCCACCGACGTCGACTTGTACGAGGTCGACTTGCCCGACCCGAGGATAAGCCCGTCGTGCTGGTAGAGCCCAAGGGTAATGGCGTTGAGCGCGTTCTTGTCCGGATCGCTGTTTCGCCACGTTGGTCGTCCGATAAGTAATGACATGATAGCCCTCCTTTCAAGGGGACCGGGGAGCAGGATTGTGTCCCGTTGCCTCCCCGGTATACACGGTTAGTCGTCTGCGATGGTGTCGCCCATCTTGTAGTAGACGTTCATGTGGATCTTCTGGCCTGATTCCAGGGTGTCACCGAGCCACTTCACGTCGATGGTGTCGTCCGCCGTATACTCGTAGTTCGCGATGTACGCGGCGTCCCCGTCAGGGATCAGACCTTTGCGGATCGGACCGCTCGACGGGTCGACCCCGTCGAAGAACCGGTCGACAGTGGTTCCGTCTCCCACATCGAAGGTCCTTCCTGCGCCGGAGTCGCTCACATACAGGTGGATGTCGAGGATCTGAGCCCCCTTCGGCACTGGAACCATCTGCACGACGCTGTTCGCATCGTATGCAGCGTCAGCCTCGTATGAGGCGGTGCGGCACAGGACAACACCGGCCTGTCTGAAATCAGGTTTGATCCCGCTTTTTACTGCGTTTGACTGCACGGTTACTGCTGCCATAATCGATCACCCCCTATAGATTCGGGTTGATGCAGTAAGTATCCACTGCAACGACCCCGAAGTCTTTGCTGTTGTACCGGGACTTCTTCACCCCGTAGATGGTGCCCGCCGTGATGGCCAGGGCGTTGCCCCGGTCGTCCGTCTCCTCGTTCCAGGTGTACCTGCCGGGTGCGTTGTTCCCGCCCCAGGCGATGATCCCCGCCTGTGCACCGAGCAGGAGTGCCCTGGCTGCAGGCTGTGCCCCGTCGGAGCCGTAGTCGGAAAAGCGAATCACGTTGCGGTGCTTGTGCATGACGATCCCGTTGTAGCTCCCCAGCGCGTTCTTGTAGATCAGGCTGTCCTTGCCGTCGGTGTTCTTGTGGATGTCGATCCAGTCGTTGGCGCTCACCGACGCCCTTAAGTCGAAGGCCTGCCACACGTGCATGAGCAGCACGTATTCAAGCTCTCCGTCAACGGAGAAGGGGAGCATGACCGGGTCTACCGTCTCCACGGAGGCAACGGCCTTGTCACAGATGGTAAGGTCCATCTTGTCCCCGGAGTCGAGGTCTGCCTTGCCGGTCGCGTTCCCTCCGTAAAAGATATGGGACGAGTCCGGCGCCGTGAGTGTGTTGCTTGCCCGACCGGTGAAACCTAATGGTGCGTGCAGCGACGTATCGATACCCCGGGCTCCGGCCAGGTACATCATGATCTGTTCGTCATAGTCCTCGGCCCACCACGTCGCCAGGGCGTCTCGGCCTTCCTTGCGCATGTTGTAGGGCACGCGCTGCTCGGACATCTGGCCCTTGGACTTGGTGCCCTTTCTCCTCTGGTCGATGTAGAGCGCGTCGTAGAAGAAGTTGAGTGCCTCTTCCGCGCTGGTGCCCTCGATGATGTTGTCTCCTTCGGTACCGTCCCCGGCCAGTTTCATTCTGAGGCCCACGGTGATCATCTCACCGGCCTTCTTGGACAATTCCTGCTGAATCTTGATCAGCGCATTCTCGTCGGTGCCCATGAACTTCCGGAAGTACTGCTTCTTCTCGGCTTCCACGGCCAGCGACGTGCTCCACCGGCGCACTGCCAATGGGTCGTTCAATGGAAAATCTGTTGCTGCCATGTTCGTTCTCCTTTTCGGGTCTTACCGTCCCCGGAGGTATCGCTCCTGTTCTTCCGGTGACATCCGCGCCATTTCGGCTTCGGTAACGATCCGGTTCGGATCGTTCGGCACGGATGATCCGCCGGGAGGGGTGCCCCCGATATTGCGGTAGCCCGTTGTTGTATTCTGTATTTTCCCCAGGAGCTCTGCTGCCCCCTGGGCCTTGAGCAAGTCTTCTTTGGTTGCGTCAGGCTTCGAAGCCTTGAACGCGTTGTTGAGAAGCGTCAGCATCTGCACCGCCCCCTTTCCGAGCAAAACTACGCGCCCGTCCTCCCCGACGATGCGGGTGGTGGGGTCGGTTAGGACGGAGACGAACATCTCGTCCATGCCGTTGTCAGCCGCAAACTTGGTTAGCGCTTTGTTGACGTCGCCGTCATCGGCGAATATCCCCGGCACAGCCTGTTCCATCTCTGTGTAGCGCTTCTGGATCAGGGCCTTGGTTTGCTCCTGTGCCAGCTTTCTCTGCTGCTCTTCCTTCTGTTTTTGTTCCTCCTGCTTCTGAAACCGGTTCAGGTTGTGCAGGTAGATCTGGGCTTCCACCAGGTCGTTCTCGGCGAGATCGCGGTACTCTTTTGCTGACAACACCCTGAAATCATGGGGCAGTTCGTCCTCTTTCTCGGGCGGCCGTTCCTCCGTCTGCCGGGTCTGCTCCGGTGGTTTTTCCTGTTTCAGTGATACCACCGTTGCTTCGAGTTCCTGAATACGCGAGGACATTGCCTGCCGTTTGCCCCGTTCCTCGTGGAGAGCGGCGAGTGGCACATATCCCGCTGGAGGCTTCACCGCCTCTTTTGGTTCTCCTTCATCCGGAGAAAAGATTTGTGTTTCCCGGGGTGGTTCTCCCTCGTCGGGGGTCTCCGGTGGTTCCTCACTTTCCGTTGGTTCTTCCGGGGTTTCCTCAATCGTTTCCTCTCCCATCAGTTCGGCATCGGTTACGGTCTCCCCGAACAGCGAGGATGTTACGGTCTCGTTCTCGGGCGCACGGCTCTCTGCTGCGTCCTGAACGCTCGAATCATCACGCTGATCCGCGGCGTCGGTTGGTGCTTCCACTGCTGTGTTTGTGTCCATGTGTCACTCCTTTTTTACCTGCTCTTTTCCGGGCTGCAGGCTCCCGATTTGTATGGTGCCGGTATGCGCTACCGGGCAAGCGTCATAATGAAAAACCCCCTGATGACCGGTACGTCACGAAGGGAAGTGTTTCCCATGCGTACCGGTTCCAGGGGGCTTGATTTCAGCGCGCTGGCTACCCTTTTACCGCTTCTTTCCTGCGGCGGGCAATATGTATGCTGTTCTCTTACTTCATGGTTGAAGCCTCTCTGGCCGCTTTCACTTTATTCACAACGTCCTTGACCACGGACACGATGGCCATGATCGCTCCGTGGGCCTGGATGCCAATGGAGGTGAGCAGTACGACTGCGTCGGTTGTGCTATTGAGCGCTGCCTCATCAACCTCGACGCCGAAGAATTCCCTCAGTATCTGTCCAATCAGGATGAGGATTGGTCCTATTGCTTTTCGTGACAGCAAAACGCCGAGGATCTTTCCAATGGAATACTCAGCCGCGATTGCTTTCCTGGCATCCTTGAACTGCGCATACAGTTTGAGATATTTCATCATGGCCTACTCCTCTGCCTTGAGCTTCTGGACCGCTGCCTCGATGGCGGCATTTATCATCGAGGTCGTAACCTGCAGCCCCAGCTCGATGCCTTTCCCCTTGAGGTCCACAACGATAGCATCGAACGCGGCGCTCCTCTTGTCGGAATCGGTAACAAGGGTCGTGTCCTGCGCTATGTTCCGCACTACCTGGAGCGCAACGGACCCGAGTATTTGCCCTGCGCTTGAAAGGAATATCTTGACGAAGGGAGCAATAAAGTCCCAGATCTTCGAAAACATGAGCTTCAGTTTCTCTGAAAATGTCATTTCTCTTCTCCTTTGTGAAACAGTTTTTTGATGAATCTCGCGATGATGTCGTCCCAGTTCCAGCGGAAGGTCTTGCCGATCCACAGTACAAGCCCGCCATGCCTCAGGGCCTCACGTTTCGCTCTCTCCTCTGCCACCCTCGCGGCAGCGCTTCCCTGCTCATCCATAGAGCGCGCCCCTCACCTTCTCCCGGAAGATCCCGCGAAATGTGCTATCCTTGTCCGCTTCTGCAAGCATAAAACGTATCCTCGTTATGGCCTGGCTGGTCTCGTACCACTCACAGAGTGCAGCCGACGCTGCCAGAACGGACAGCGCCCGCCTGGTCAGCCCCCGGAAGAACCCAACATAGCCCGGCAATCGATCCGCCAGGGACAGGTAGTAGGCGATCTGGTGGAGGGCAAACCCGTTTATGTTCGGTGACTTCCGTATCATGTCCCGTGCCCTTGAGGGACCGGCGTTGAACCCGAAGTCAGCCGTCTGGACGTCCTGACCGGGTGGCAATGTATCCGCTTTTACCCTGTTCCAGAACTCCTTCCGGTACACATCGAGGACAACTTCCTCGGTCACGAGGTGCACGTCGTCCACGGTCACGATTCCATCATTATTGAGATCAAGTCGTAAGTTCTTCATAAGTCCCAGAGTAAGACCCATCTTGGTGGGACCACCCCGGTCGTTCGGGTCGTTGACAAACTGGACACCCTCCTGGGCCATGGTCACTCTGAATCCGTATGCGAGGTTATCCTTCACGTCCTATCCTCCTGCACTCCGGGCACAGGGTGTGGTGCTCGCGGTAGCCTCTTCTCATGATCTCACCCCACTCATCGTCGGTAAGATGAGCCCAGTGAGGCAAGCGGTCGCCCTTTTCGTACTTCTGGACCTTTTTACACCCGCTGTATATCTTGAGAATAAACAATATCGCCCCATGTCGATCACTTCTGCGGTATGACCACGTTTCCGTTGCCGTTGTGTTTGTGGTAGTTGATCCGGCTCCACATCTCCTCGTGATCCTCTTTATTCTCACTGCACACCTGTTCGATGTATGCCCGTACTTCCTTTTTCCATGAGCGCAGTGTGGCCAGCAAGATACTGAGTAACGACACTGCCACACCGGAAAATCCCGTCAACACTGCAAGCCATGTGTGCTCCATCGCTCCCTCTCACTGGCACGGTCTGCTGTAATCAAGGCGGAGCCCTGCCGGATCCGTGAAATCTACTGTTTCGCCGTTTGTCAGTGTGACGCGCCACTTGTTGCCAACCCTAGCCACCTTCGTGGCGCAGTACTGATCGTAGTTGACCTGGTAGTGGCCATTGCCGTTCGGGTTGACGATCGTGTCAATGTGGTCGCCCACAACGATGAAACCGAGCAACCCAGCAAGAAGCACTGAAAGCAGCTTCATTTCGTTCCCCCTGCCTGGACGAGTGCAGCGATAACCTCGGCGCTCAGTCCCGAAGGTGCCGGAGGCTTCACGGTCGTCGATATTTCATTCGACGGGACCGACTCCAGCGATCCCAGGTACGCGGTGAGCACGAAATACTTCGTGCCCGGCGACACGTTGGCCAGGGTGTAAGCTGTCGCTGTCTTCGGGGTGATGGTGGCAACACGGTTGGCAGCTATGGGCTGGACACCGGGAGCGGCGGCCATGTAGAGGTAAAAACCGTCAGCCTCACTCGTGTAGCTGTCCCACGCAAACTTGAGATCCGTTGCCCCCGCCGTCACTGTCACCAGGAGGGCGATCATAATGGCGTACATCACTGCGCAAAATACCCTGTTCAACATTCTGTTCCGTTTCATGGTGTCTCCTTTATATCCCCGCGCCCGGAGCGCTGGGGTAAATGCGGTCAAAGTTGTGCCGGTAGCGGGTCAAATCTGTTCTGGTATTGAACCGGAACGTGTTCCACCGGAAATCCCGGCCTCGCGGCAGCTCCCGGTGGCTCCGGAAATGCCGCTCCGCCTTTGCCTCGAATACTGCCTCCTCGTATCGTGTCATGCCGTTCCTCCTGCTGCCATGGCCTTCCGGTATCCGTTACCGATGGCCGCCTTCTTCGCTGTTTCCGGCGTATATCCGGTCCTCGTGGCGATCATGTCTTTCTGGAGGTCATATCCCGCTCGGATGCCCCGCAGGGCTGCGTCGTCCCGCTTCACCCTGTCGCTGGCTTTCAGCGACTCGATCTCCGCGGCAAGCTTCTGGTTGATGAGCTGGAGGTTCTCAAGCTTGAGCTTAAGCGCCGCCTCCTCGACCCGGGCCGCTTTTGCCTGGGCTTCCTTCTGTGCCTCAAGCTGCTGCGCGACCTGCTCCCTGATCTCTTCGGGGCTCCTGTTCTGGTCCTCCCCCTCGATGCCGAGGATGGGCCTGATCCGTGCCATGAGCTGGTCCTTGTTGGGGAGGTTCGATATCTCCATGGCAGCGTTCATGAGGTACGGGATGATCTCCGGAGGCGACTTCTTCACCCACTCGATGAGCATGTTCAGGTGCTGCTCTCTCACCGTGTCGGTTGCCGGCGCCTCGGAGACCACGCAGTCGAACTTGCCCTGGGTGATGTTGTTGCGTAAAACAATCTCGCCTATGGGTCCCTCCTCCCGCTTGTTCAGGTGCACCCACTTCCTGGCACCCGTGAGACGGTCGGTGACCCGGAGGATCTTCTCCCCCCTCCACTGGCTCTGGATCTCGGAGATGATCAGCTCACCCAGCCGCTTCTCGCTCCTTCGCTTGTTCCCGAAGATGGGGGCAAGGATCGTGTTGCCCTGCTGCTGCTTGCGCTCGATGGCAATGCCGGAAACCTGGCTGGATTTGTACCCGAGGGAGTCTGCGTTCGCCCCGGAGACCTCCTGGATCTCCCGCTCGGACTGCAACAGCAGATCGACCTGGGGGCGGTACAGCTCGGCCATCTCCTCGACCTTCACTGCGTTGATCTTGCCTTCCTTGACCACGATGAACCCGTCGAGCTTGTTGGCCTCTTCGTAGATGTCCTGGAGCTTGGTGGGGTCGTCGACCACCTTCTCCTCAACGGTGACGCGCCTGCTCTTCAAGAGTGCCAGTGCCATGGACCGTCGCTTGTTGATCTCCTCGTTCTGTCCCCGGAGGTTCCGCGGGACGCCGTAGGGATAGTTGAACCGGTCGAGGTAGCCGTAAAAGGGCACAAAGGGGTATTCGTCATGTTTGTAGGGGCTGTACCCCCAGTTAAGCACGATGTCACCCAGGAACGTGATGGTCTTGATCTTGGGTACCTGAGCCTTAACCACCTCTTCTGCAGACAGGATAATATTCCGCAGAAAAAGGGGGTCTACATCCCACGTCAGTTCAAGGGAATCCCCGTTGGCGAACCTCGCCCACGTTCCTTCTTCATGCACGCAGTACCACAGCTCAACAGGTCTCACCCGCTTCCTGCCGTATGCGTTGATGGCCACCCGTTCCTTCATCTCTTCGATGAGGGTCGACTCGTCGACTACAGTTCCGCGTGACATCCCGCCTCGCCGTGACAGCTCGTTGTACTCCTCGAAGGCGTCCCGCAGTTCCTGCTTTTTCTCGGGGAACTGCGTGATCAGCCAGTCCAGGTCCTTCCAGGGCTGGTAGTAGACGTAGCGGCACCCGCTGGGCGAAAGCCAGGGGTCACCGAAGGGATCCCACCCCATGTCCTTCCAGTCGTAGTATTGGATGCACACCCGCTCCCTGCGGGGGTCCTGGTTGTGGCTAACCGAGAGGAACCCTGCCCCCGGGATGACGCTGTCCTTGAAGGCCTGTGACACGAGGGATGAGCCGTTGTACTGTTCCATGACGTAGCGCACCGCCTCGGTCATGGTGTTGCTGATCTCGGCGTCGTCCTGGGTGCGGCCTTCGATGGTGATGTCGTTCTTGTTGATCTGCTCGCTTCCCAGAAGAAGGTTGACCACGGGGAAGGTGCGGTTGATGGTCAGGGGGTCGATGCCGGCGTCCTTCGCTTTCCGGTAGTCTGCCTCGGTCCACTGCTTGCCGTCGTAATGCTCACAGTCCCGCCACGCCTCTGCACGCCATGCCTCGGAAACGAGCATGGACTCGTAGACGAAGTCCTGGATTTCCTTCAGGGTACAGTCGCGGGTCATGGACCTCTCCTTGGCCTGAAGCCGGAATTGCTTTTGCCGCCCATGCTGCCGGAAGCAACGGCCAACGTTAGAAACGCGTCGGCAGGGTTGCTGGCCCAGTCGTGGAGCGGCTCCTGCTTGTAGCAGCCGTTCTTGTCGTCCCACGCCTTTCGGTAGGCTTCGAGTCCCTTGATGCCGTTGCTGCACCGTGTCTCGTCGAACCAGCAGAACTGGAGGAAATTCCTTGCAGCCTCGATCTGGTCGGCCTTGGAAAGCTTGGGCGTTACGGAAAAGTCAATACCGTAGGCGGCTGCAATCTCTTTCCTGGTCTTGCCCGTACCCAGTTCCCTGACCTCGATATCGTGGGGGGCGAAATGGTTGGTATGAAAACTGTTGGCGCCGTAATCGTAATTTTTGTTCCTGAGCACCTGTGCGTAGTGGGCAAGGCCCTCGCCGTTGTTCTCGTAATAGTCTATGATCCTCCACTGGTGGCCGTGACGCTGGGCGAACCAGATGGCGGTGGTGTCGTTCATGCCCAGATCCCAGGCCGTGTAGACCGGCAGGCCCTCCTCGTAGGGAACGACGGTGATCCTGTTCTCCCGGTAGATGCGCTCGAACTGGTGGGAGAAGTAGGCACCTTCCAGGCTTGCCTCGAAGGCCTCGTCGAAGGTTGAGGGGTACTCCCGTTTCATGTCCGAGCCCTGGAGCTTCCACTTGAGGTAGTACCAGGCCTTCTGGCCGTCGCTTAAGCTGGTGCGCTCGCTCGCTTCTATTGAGCGGAAGTAGACGTTCATGGATTCCGGAATAACGGTGTTTTTGGGGTCCACGCTGTTCTTGGCGTCGTGGTACCAGGGAAAGAAAAAAAGCCGCCATTCCAGGGATGCGAGCTTGCCGCCCCGCAGGTTGCTCTTGTGTGCCTCGGTGCAGTAATCATAGAAGTAGCCGGACTTGCCTTCCGCTGTCGACTCGATGGTGATGACCTGTCCCGGGTGGACTGTGTTCAGCGACCCGGTGACGATCTCCTTGGCCTTGTCCGGGTACTTGGCGCAGATCTTCCCGAATTCGGATATGTGCAACAATTGCAACGTGGAGCCTCGCAGCGATGTGCCGACACGGATCGCGCTGTTGTTCCCGAAGGAAAGCTCACGGGCGCTCCGGGACTCTGCCGGGACCATCCATTTCACACGGTCCGGGAGGTTGTCATAGGCATACTTGATCTTGTCGTTGAAGAAGATCTCCGCATCGTCGCGGGTATGCGCGATGATGCCTGCACGGATGTTCGGCGTGAAGAGACAGTAGTCGAGGTAGAGGATGCAGATGTCGGTGGTGATGCCGTGCTGCCTGGATTTCAGGATCAGGTTGAGGTACCAGAGGCTGTGGTTGAGGTGATCCTGGATGTCGTTGGGCCGGAACAGGCACCGGTTGCCGGTGGCGTCTATGATGTAATAGAGGTTGCTGAGACGCCACTCCCGGTCGCCCAGGCGGTCGAGTGACTCGTCATGATAAAACTGCTGCAACGCTTCCGCTTCGTCAGTCATTGTCGTTCACCAGTTTTGTTGCCCTGCCGACGATCTCTTCGTAGAGCATCTGAAGGGGTCCGCCTCCTGTCCCGGTGATCTCCCGCTTTTCAGCCGGGTAGTCCCCTCGGAGCTTGTGGGCGTCCATGCGGGCGCGCTGCCGAATGTCCCATGCGATCTCGTCCCACTCGATGACGGTTTCCCCGTCGCCAAAAACATTGCCAGCTTTTGTCTTGATGACGGTTCCCGAAGCGGCCACGATACGCCGCCCTCTCCCGAGCTCAGCCGGATTGACTGCGCCCTTGATCTTGATTGATTTCGTGACCTTGGCCTTCAACTCCCGCTTGAGGAGTTTTGTCAGAGCGGGCATTGTGAGCCCGTTTCCCTCGAAATACTCAAAGGCTGATGGTCCGTGCACCTCTTCGAATGTGGCAGGCATAATCCAGACAATAAAAGAAGGGGCTTGAGGCGGTCAAACGGTCATAGATGCGGCAATTTGGATGGTAACTCAAGGACGGCATTCAGAAACGGCAGAAAAGCACAGAAATATTTTTTGTCGGTCTACGATTATGTGTAGTTTCCTCCAACTATGATAGAGATGGCTTCCCCCAAAACAGCTTTCGCGCATTCTTTACTACACCACTGTATGATGTAACCAATTGTATTGATTTTCTTGTCGAGCCAGAAATTTACTTATCATCCAATTATACATGGATTATAATTATGCTCGATATCTGTTTTGAATTGGACCAGAATAGAGAGACGGTGAAAAAGAGGAAGAATGGCACATCGTTTACAGAGGCTTAAACTGATTTTGCCAAAAAAATGACCTCTTGATTCACGACCCAGACCACCCCCGGAACGAGGGCTGCTTTATCATTCTCGGCTTGAGTTCACGTCTCCGGCTAGTTGTTTTGTCCCATACCTATCGGAAGGATGATGCAGTTACATGGATCATCTCGGCCCGCAAGGCTACTCGTTCAAAACATCAACAATATTGGATCAAGTGGTAGAATATATGATTTTTATTGTAAGAGTTTATTTACCTCATTAATGTAGTTTTTCTCCTCTTGAAGTAGGTCATCGCTTTCCAAGTCCATATAATATTCAAAAACCTCTACTCTAAAATCATCGCCAACTTCGCCAATACGAACCAACCCTTTAATATTAGGATTAGTTGAGGGTAGAGCGAGGACAGCTTTTTTTACTCCATAGCTTAAGGAATGAGACACTATTTGATGTCGGTCAGAATCTGAAGCTTTCTTTTTATATTTCGCATCTATAATAATAGCAGTCTTGCCAGCCTCACGGATAATTATGTCGGGTTTAGCTTCATAGGCCTTGGTGTCACGAAAAAGATATCCCTTGCCTTCACGGTTGCCATCCAGGATAGCAACGTTTCTTTCTTTCAGTATGAAAGATTCACGTAGAATGTACAACAAATACCTTTCAAAGACATTTTCCATATTTATAATAAATGAAAGAAGGTTTACATCCTCCCCTATATCTGTTAAAGAAATACCAACATCCTCGATGATACAACGACATATTTTGCATATATTCTCATAATATGCTCTCAAAGTTGGTATCTTTTGATCATGGATATCAGAAATGACTGGTGGGAGAAATGATAGACTCTTGTCCAAAGGAACCGATTCAAAGTAGTCATAAAACTGGGCCAGACTCCTGATGAGTGTTCTATTGGATGAATTAATATTTAGCAGGTGATTAAGGCAATACCATAGAGTGAATTTTATCATCCTATTGTAGCAATTATTTGCTGTGAATTCAAAGTATTCACAGAACGCCTTATAATATTTACTGCACGCCCAATTTGTCAGGGCTGTCCGCCTAACATCTAAATGCCCCCTGGGTCCCGATAGATTCTCTTGACGCTTTAAATACTGTTTATAGAGTCCTTCCTGCTCAAGTTTTTGTAAAGCATTGGATAAACAGCTAGCGAAAAAATCAAATATAGTTGGGGAAGTTTTGCCGCTTTCATTGTAATACCTCTCAAAGAATTCCAGAGAATCAAGATATTCTCTGGACTTGCTGATGATATGAACAAGAGACCCAATCCCTACTTTAGGACGCACATCAATAGCTACTTCCTCGTTAATGGGTATTAATCCAATATATTTACCGGCTACAAGTATTAACTGATCATTCTTGTAACGAATTTCAAAATAAGCCTTAGATGTAACCGCCGGAAATATTTGTAACTTATTATCTTTTGATAGAAAACTACTTATGGGAATTGAAGTTGCTTCCCGTTCAACCGCTGGAAATATATGAACCTTACTTTGCAAGTTTTTCTGGTGCAGTCACAAGCTTTTTGTAAGCTTCCTTGATATCTTCGAGGGTTTGCGGTTCAAATCTGAATGCTTTTTCAAATAAGAACTTTAATTTATGATTCCATAGTCGGAGCAAGTCCTTCTCGTCCTTAATGCCGAGAAAATAAGTATGACCAAATCCATGAGGACACTTTTTGTTTGCATCATTAAAGAATTCTATAACTTTTCCCATTAGTTCAGTTCGCATACCAGCATCGGAAGTAAGTTTCTTAAGGATATTAATATCCGGATCAAGCTGTACAATTTCAAATCGTCGGTCAATAGCTGCGTCAAGATCGGCAACAGATTTATCATAAGGATTCATGGTTCCAAGAATTACTATATTCGAAGGGATTGATCTTGGTTTGCCTGAATAAGGCAATATAAAGTTTTTATTTCGATAATCTTTTTCTAAATAAGTCAAAACCTCTCCAAATATCCTACTAGGATCGCCGCGGGTAAATTCATCGATAACTAACACATAAAGGTCGTTGGGATGTTTACGGGCGGCCTCAGCTGCTTTTAGAAACACCTTATCAACTACCTTGAACAATTCTGTCTTTGTGAGTGCTTCGGTTGATGACACACCCGGCACATAACCCTCGACAAAATCATCGTAATTGAATGAGGGATGAAACTGTATTTGTTTAATGCATCGAGCCTTGCCATTAGTCAATTTAATGGCTATTTTCGATGCATACCAGGTCTTACTAGTTCCTGGAGGACCTGAAAATATGATTCCGCAGGCTCCGTGGTCCAGAAGATCTTTTGTTTGTTTCCATACAGAATCTTCATCAGGAAGATCGTCAGACAAAACGGTTTCGTCCTCTATATCGTCTTCGGACAAGGGAGGTATTATTTCATCTGGAAATGGGATAAATTTACCATGTTCGGCCAGCCAAGATTTTTCCGTAAGGTGTTCTTTAAAGATAGGTTCATTTTTTATTACTTCATCAATAAATGACAGATAGCTTCTGTTTATTACCCATTTATCCCTTGCCTCCTTTTTAATCACGGGTGGATATCTTCCAACTTGGGTCCCCAATCTTCCCATAACATATTTAGGTTCTGAAATAGCTCCGGTAAGCATGGGCGGATATTTTTTGTCGAGGTCTTCAACCGACAAACCAGATTCCTTGTCCTCTCTATATTTTTTTATCGTATCGATAATAAGCGGTATTTCTTCGCTTTTTTGTATCTTAAAAACAAACCTTTTTAATTCATCGGCTGTTATATACAAATCTGATTCCCTCATAATTTTGTATAGAGTCCAATAAGGGAAGATATCGCATTCTTTCAGCAAGGCATCGTATTCAGGGTTTTTACTAGAATCTGGTCTGGCAGGATTATTTATTTGGTACCTGGTTAGAAGCTCAATCACAAAATAAGGTACAACTTTAAGAAAATCTGGGAGTTTTGAGAGAAGAACGAGTGCCTGTCTTCCTGCATCGGTTATTCTTATATTACCTTCGTCCAGCTCTACCCAGCCAGCCTCTTGGAAAGCCCTAATTTGGGTTTGAATAATGCCCCCATGTCTTTTTGGGTCGTCTCGACCGACAGCGGTAGAGTATGCTTCGTCAATTTCAAGCTTGACCTTATCAAACTCCTTTCCGTCATATTGTGATAGGATTTGAAACATCCGAATTGCAGTTGGAGTAATTACGCTATCTCGATTGTTTCTCCAATAGAAATTATCTGTCAAGTTAGGCCTCCATTTTCATATCAATCACCCAATCATACCTGACTATTCCTCCGCGTCCTTGCCTGGGGAACCTCATATGTCTGTTTCTTATCTCGTAACCGAAAACACTTTCAACAATAAAGCCAATGGCTTTCGCACAATCCTGTATTAGTTCATGAACCATGATCGGCTCGTTACTTACCATGCTATCGCCGACAACCATTATGTAGTGTGATTCCTTGCGCAAAACCCGTGTCATTTCTCCCAGGTGAGTCATAATGTCTCTAAAATAATTGGCAACGATGTAGGCATGTTTAAGGTTTTTTCTGCTTATCTTTTCACATAAAAGATCAATCGAATCAATTCCAGTCTTTTCAAGGTTCGCGTATTCTTTTTTGGAAATTTTCTGCGTTCCTATATAATTCTTCTTGTATTCGTTTTGTTTCAATTGATTCTCCATGTTGAAAATGTCGCCGATCCAGAAATATTCGGTCATCTGGTTGTACACATAGTCAACACTTTTTATATAGGGGGGGGATGTTATTGCCATATCGACCTCGGGGAGGCTATCTTTTTTCCATGAATCAGCAAATTTTCGAGCATCTTTGTAAGGCAAAACGTTGCTATTAACCGGATATTTTATGGATTTGTCAAAATCTTTCAACCTTTGAGAATAGTCAATAAGGGCTTTCTTAAACAATAATTTAGCTGATTCAGGGATTTTCTTGTACGTATGGGATACATAGGATTTTTGAGTCTGGTTATCTGCATTTGAAGCGCGCCTAATTATTGACAGAAATGCGGCCAATAGAAACTGATAAAGAATCTGATTTGACTTATATGTTTCGATAATGTCCCTAATTACAGACAAATCTTTAACCGCCTGTTCAGAAAACCAATGGTTTAACGTCGGGATGGTAGGCTTGAAAATACCATCCTGTCTTCTTTCCGTTTCAAGAATAATATCGTTTACACAAGCATCCAACAGTTCGGGGGAAATCGGGGTTGTTTTGGACCGTGATATCAATCGGGCAATAGGATCAACATCAATCCCGTAAGAATTTTGGCCAGCAAGCATGCTCTCTACCAATGTAGTGCCCGAGCCAACAAAAGGATCAAGGATGACCTGCCCCTTATCGGACAGATATTTATTGATAGCCCATCTTGGTATATGGGGAATGAATTTAGCCGGAAATCTGTGAAATTTATGAGTTACGTTGCATAATCCATTATTCTTTATGACAAAGACTTTGTCTTTTGTGATTTCAACAATTTCTGGAATCTCATCTACATATACCAACTGTTTTTCGGCAAGTCTTTCATCGGGTTTTTTCAGTATGACCAAACTTTCCCGAAGATACTCCTTCCTGTCTGCCAAATTTAGTTTTTGCTGGGAGCTCGTCGTCAGATGTCTTGCGACGGAAATTCTATCGACATGAAATCCTCTTTCGGAAGCTACTTTGGCCAGGAGAACATCCGTGGGGATCAGAATTCCAGAATAAGCAGAATTGCCAACTACAATTACGCAGCTACCTTCGGGTTTAAGAACTTTGCCAAGACTTTCCATTATTCTATTCATGTCCATGAAGTAACCTTGGACCGCCTCGGGTATGCGCTTATCCCAAAGTTGTTGTCTGTCGATAAGCTCAACAAAATTATTCACATAAGATATTGGCTCGTCGTATTCCCTTTGCATCCGAGTCTCAACATGCGACCTGATAGCCCTTCTATTAAGGGACTGTAATTCTTTGTACGTCTTTACAAACTCTCCCATCCAAAGTTCGACTTTAAATATCTTAAAATAATTGAAACAATTGCAGTAGGGTGGCGAAAAAACAATATAGGCAACGGAATTAGAGGGCAGATATTCATGAACATTTTCGGCAGAAGCATTTATAACATGTGCTTTTGGAAGTTTGCGGTTATATGCCCTGGCATCCTCGATCATCACGGAAAACTGCTCGGCAAAGGAGCTGATGACAAATTTGAATTTATCCTTTGGGAAAAGGCAGTCTTGCCATTCTTGATCAGAGATGGTCACGTATCCGTTTGGGGTTCTTTTCCTGTTTCTGTATTTTATTCCATTGCCTTCTTTGTAGACGTTTGAAACTCGTTCAAGAATGGAAAGCCAAGCTACAAAGAAAAAATCTCTTATATGATTTTCTTGTATAGTTTTGATACGTTTTCTTATTTTAAGAAGACAGGAAAGAATTTCGGGATGAAAAACCTTATTAACGATGCTAAAAGGAGGGGGATCTTCAGACGGTGAACTTGATGAAATACATTCAAATTCATGCCCCAACGACTTCATCTGTTTTAATTCCGAATCCCCATATTCTCGGGTTTTAACTTTCGCGATCAATGTCGACAAAGGATTCACATCAAATCCATATGACTCGTATCCAAGAGACTGCGAGGCTATTAATGAGGTGCCACATCCGCAAAAGGGATCAAGTATTATTGATCCGTTTGGTAATCCGGTTATAAGCCGCTTGACAAGCTCAATAGAGTAACCTTCACGGTATCTAAACCATCTATGGACTGGTTCATCAGAAAGAGATGAGTAATTTACCAAGGAACCAAAACCATTTACGCCCGTGACGGTAAATTCCGACGAGATGGTTTTAAGTAACTGAAGGTTTATTTCATATCTGTCGCTATCGGAAAGAGAGGCTTGTGAAGGAATATTGATATTCAAAATAACCTCATCTGAGAGCTATCCACTTCATCGGCAGCTTTTTCAAATGCAATGCTTGCCTTAGTTCCATAAGTCACTATGTAACTCCAAGCCCTCTGTAGAATAAGCAAATCTCTTTCTGAAAATTCATTGTAGTTTAGGGTACCTCTTTTCACCTTTTTCGGAGTAAGATAGCCAGCTCTGACAAAGTAAGTCAGTTTATCGCGTGGCAAATCTTTAAAATATTCTAATAATTCTCCAGCATTCATGAACTATTCTAAAGACCTTTTTGTATTTAGACTTATACTTGTACAAATACAAATTTAGAATAGAAATGTCAAGCAAAATTGCAGGATGTTTGACTGTTTACGGTTCCGCTCACCATCGCTTCCTTTAATGTGAGATACTCCGGTCCGTGATTGGTTTCTGAGAAGATCGGAAATACGGTAATATTTTTGTATTCCGGGGCCTCACCCAGGGTAATCGATGCCAAATAATCGGTAATGAGTTTATTCATTTCTCGTTCCCCCTTTTCGTTAAGGTATTTGCGTGCAATATCCCAATAGGGTCGCTAAGACCCGAAGAGGATCTCGTCAGTGATGGCTGAGAGTCGGCATTTGTCGTCAAAACTATCTGTTTCCACGAGATCATAAGCATCGCCCTCCTCTATGCCGGCTTCCTTGATGGCCTCTTCCTCGGTATCTGCCTCGACTGAGGTGTACTCTCCATTAATGTAAAATGTGTATTTTGTCATATTAACCTCCCCCAGACTGATCGATAGCGAACTTTATTTGTCAATCTAAATGGATTATACATAACGAGACTGACAACTGTATGTCAGTGGGAAAAAATATTTATTTTGAATTTTACATTGTTCGGCAAATACTGGCGTTTCCGCCTGCTTCCCGGCGGGATACTTTATTATTTCTCTTAAAAGTATTAGATTACTATCACAAGGTTACCAATTTTGGGTATAAAATGACTTCCGACGACGAACGAAAAGCTTTAGAATCAATAATATGGGATTTTAAACTGCATTACAAAAACGGTCCGGATATATTTGCCTCAAGGTCAGATTTTGACTCGTTTCTCGATCGGGAAGTACGATTCCATGCAAAATTGTTAAAGATTGAGTTTGAAAAGGCCAAGGCAACCCTCATAGCATGGATTGAGCAAAACCACACCATGGAATACATTCGGCTAGCGTGAGTCTTACCGCGTGAAATAAATCTTCCAGAACAGACATATCAGTTTGTTTTTCTTACAGAATAAATGAAGTGTGTTTCTAACGACAACTTCCTGAAGTCAATGAATGCTGACTCTTTCATTAGATCAAGACTTCACGTGGCAAGTCATCTGGAAAACTCTTTTTATCAGTGCTGAGACAATAGCATCACAAAAAAATAAGCCTCTCCTTTAATGATATTATCTACCAATTACCACCGCATTAATAGTGCTGAGGCTGAATGTATTGACTTTTTTATTGTCAATGTAGCAATATCAGAGTAAAATTCGGAAGAAATGAACCTCATACACTAAATTTGTTAGATGCAAAAGGAGATAAATAAATGGCTGTTCCAGATTATCAAAGCGTGATGTTGCCGCTTCTCAAGTTTGCGGCAAAAAAGGGAACTGAAACATCAACCAGCGAGGCCGTTGAAGCTCTGGCAAAAGAATTAAGCCTTACTGAAGATGATATGAAAGAGATGCTCCCCAGTGGCATACAGTCAACATTCGTTAATCGTGTTGGTTGGGCTTCAACCTACATGAAAAAGGCTGGGTTGCTCGAAGCGACCCGTAGAGGATTCTACCAAATCACTGAACGTGGGGAAGATCTCCTTAAAAAGCAGCCAAAGGCTATCAACGTAAGACTACTCAAACAATATCCCGAATTTCTTGAATTTCAACAACTCAAAGGTACAAGAAGCAGTGATAAAGTTCCTGATTCCAAAGGGGCGTCTGATGTTTCAACAGCAACGCCATCAGAGGCATTAGAAGCTGCATATGAAAATCTTCGTGATGAATTAGCAGATGAATTACTCGCCAGGCTAAAAAAATATCGCCAGCGTTTTTCGAGCGGGTCGTTGTGGAGCTGCTTGTCAAAATGGGTTACGGTGGTTCGCGTGCTGATGCAGGTAAGGCAATTGGCAGGAGTGGCGACGGTGGGATAGATGGAATCATAAAAGAGGATAAACTGGGCCTCGATGTTGTTTACATTCAGGCAAAGCGATGGGACAATAATCCTGTGGGTCGTCCTGATGTCATGCAATTTGCAGGCGCGCTCCAGGCTCAAAGAGCAAACAAAGGCATCTTTATTACCACTTCAAGATTTACTGACGATGCCCGAAATTATGTTTCCCAGATCGGCAGCAAGATCGTTCTAATTGATGGTGAACAACTTACCAGCTTGATGATTGAGCATGATGTTGGAGTGTCCACCGTTTCACTATATCCAGTCAAAAAGGTTGATAGCGATTATTTTGAGGAGAGCATCTAACAACGGCATGCAGCCGACTTCTTACAGCGGCGGCTGATGCTCAGCGTTACGTGAATGAACAGAACCGAAAGGAAGTGGAATGAAAGATATGAATGATCGAAAATGTGATCGGCCCTCTTTCGAAGAAGTATACAATTGTCTGAAACGTTATGGCCCTGCCATATGTGTATCATCAAGAGGAACAAAATACACCGTTCGCGCAGAAATTACTGCTGGTCGTCGGACAATCATCGGCTGCCCGCGTACCGGTGAAGTAAGGATTCACGAAGACTGCTGGGCACAGCCGCTCACTTGCCAGATGGTCGAGGGCTGGTGGAATCTATAATGGTGATCCATCAATCTATGATTGGTATAACGAAAAAATCAAGAAACCTACATAACAAGTGGCTGCACCTGATCACCTATAAAACTGGCTCCAGGTGAGCTGTGTGTTAGCGCGAGAAAGAATATGGGAATAAAAACTCAGAAGATTGAACCGCATTGGAACTACCTCCTTGCAATAGAACGGGACCTGGATGAGATATCAAGGTTTGTCGAATTCGATGAGAAGAACTTCGACTGCTTCTCAATCGAGATCGCCAGACTCCTTCTGGCTTCCGCTGCTGAAGTAGACGTTGTGTGCAAACAGATTTGTAAGAGCATTAACCCAAAATCAAAGGCAGAAAACATTCATAAATACAGAACCGAAATAGTGGCTGCCTTTCCAGGTATCCCGCCGTTTCAAATTATCCTGCCGCGGTTTGGCCTGACACTAACACCATGGGACGAATGGAGCAAACCTGACGGCGTTCCTTTCTGGTGGACTGCTTATAACAAAATTAAGCATCATCGAGACTCCGAGTATCATAAAGCAGCGCTAAAGAATGCGCTTAACTCTGTGGCAGGTCTCTTTGTAATGGTGCTCTATCTCTACAAGGACAAAGCTAGGCAGGGAGAATTACTTCCTTCTCCACAACTACTAAGAGTTGATGATAGTCATTATGGGGGTTTTATCGTCGGCGGCTACGAGGCCGCAATCAGTTATGAACTTTAAAACCGTTAACAACTTGGTGGAGTCGACTCCTTACAGTCGCGGCTCATAATGGCATTTGTTTACAACAAATGAAAAACGATAGAATTTCGCTCAACTCAGTTTCTCTCGCTGGGGAATTTGCAGTTTTATCTCAGCTTGCTCTTCGGGGTTATGACGCAAACATGACACTGGGAAGGACAAAGAACGTAGACATTCTGGTGTCAGATCCTAAGACCAACAAGTTCTATCAACTTGAGGTAAAGACAAGACTCCAAAGCAAAAAGCGCCCGACAGTATCAAGTCTTTTCGGCCGCATCGTTTGCGACTGGATTATGAACGAAAAACATGAAAATATTTCACGTCCTGAGCTATGGTACTGTTTTGTTTCAATTAGCCATGAAGCTAAGGTGATAAAATACTTCGTTGTTCCAAGCGTGGTGGTCGCCACCTACGTCAAAGCAGAACACCAACTTTGGCTGAATGAAAACCCAAACCGTAAAGATAACGCAATTAGGACCTTTCGCATAGGTCTTGATGGAGAGGAATACAGACTTCCTACACCTACTGTAGAAAAATATGAAGATAACTGGAGATTCCTGAATATATAAACTAACCCGTCGCTCAAGCGAATCGACAAAAAACGACTTTCACCTCTCGCTTAGCTTGGTTTTATAACGTCTTTCACACCGTAATCCTTACTTTTTAGACTTGTTGCCTGCACAACAATAGCAGTAGATGAATGCGTTTAATCAACGCATGACTGAATTTTCTTTATTCTGACGGTCATTTAGGATATCTTAAGGTTTTATAGCTGATTGTAAACGATAAAGTTCGAGTTACCTAAGGACGCTCTTCTCCCTTGAGGGGCTCCCTGTCAGAATTAGCGCTTGCTTGAAATTTTTTTACTTCCGCTTATCAACCGATATGGTAGATGGATAGGCGAGCCTCCATCCCTGCATCGTGGGGCTGGTCTCACCATCGACAACAACTACGTAAACATTTATCTCCGTCATTTTGTATTGTCTTCTGAAGTCGCCACTCAGTCAACCAATTTAGAAACTTTAAATGAAACTTCTGTGTCATTTTGACGCAACTCCGAGATATCGAGCTTCTATTTCCGGGTTATCTTTCAATTCTTTTGGTGTACCGGCAAATACAATTACACCTTTATTGATTATGTAGATGTAATCTGCCACGCCAAGGGCAAGGCGCATGTTTTGCTCAACTAGGAGGATTGAAAGACCGCTGAGATGAAGTTCTTTGATAATAGCGCCGAGTTGCTGAACAATAATGGGGGCTAATCCCTCAGATGGTTCATCCATTAAAAGCAAATCAGGGTTGGTCATTAGCGCTCGACCGATTGCTAGCATTTGCTGCTGGCCACCACTAATAAGATTGCCCTTGTTTTTGGCCCTTTCCTTCAGCGCAGGGAAAAGGCTATATATTTTTTCGAGCGTCCATACTTCCCCATTACCAGACCGTCTTTCTGCCATCGCTAAATTCTCTTCTACTGTCAGAGAAGGGAATATACGCCTTCCTTGAGGTACCAAGGCCAAACCCATTCTGGCAACTTTATATGATGGTAAACCTGTAAGACTCCTGTCTTTGAAAACAATCTTGCCCCATCGTGCCGGTGTAAAACCCATGATGGAATGAAGGGTTGTAGTTTTCCCCATCCCGTTTCTGCCTAAAAGGGCAACAACTGAGGCCTGTCTTACCTCCAGCGAAACACCCTGGAGCACATAGCTCTCACCATAGTAGGTATGGATATCTTCAACTTTCAGCATGCCCTTCACTCTCCTCAATACCCAGATAAATTTCTCGTACTTTTGGATTCGCCTGTATTTCCTCTGGTGTTCCTTCGGCTATAAACTGTCCGTAATAGAGGACAATGACTCTTTCTGCCAAGCCAAAGACTACATCCATATCGTGGGACGTCAACAGCACGGTTGTGTTGCCGGACAAGGCCTTAACAGTGCTGATGAAGGAAGGAACCTCATCAATAGCGAGCCCGGCAGTTGGCTCATCCAGCAGTATCAACTTTGGATCAGAGGCTAAACTCATAATGATCTCCATCTTTCTCTGATCACCGTAGGAAATGGCCTTCACCTTCTCCCCTCTTAGGTCCCACAAGTCTAACGGCTGAAGTAATTGCTCGGCTTTCTCCATGATTCCATCGTAAGCCGCTACTTTATGAAACATGTGATATCGCGAAGGCTTCGTTCCATGAAGCGCAAGGAGAATATTGTCTAAAATGGTGAGGTCAGGAAAAAGTCTTGTAATCTGGAATGATCTGCCAAGCCCATACTGGATTCGATGATGGGTTGAAGCATTGGTTATATTCCGGCCAAACATTTCTAACTTGCCGCTGCTTGCCGAGAGTGCACCACTGATTACATTGAATAGTGTTGTTTTGCCTGCCCCGTTTGGCCCAATTACTGCTGCGTGCTCTCCGACTTCGAGGCTGAAAGATATGTCCTTAAGCACCTCAAGACCACCGAAATTCTTTGACAATCCTTCAAGTTTTAGTGCTTGCATGATGAGATCCCATTTTGTTCCAAAGTTTAATTAAATGGGCGCTGATGCCACCCCTTAGAAACATAACCGACAGTACAAATACAGCACCCAGAATCAAGGGCCATCGTTCTGGAGCAAATGTGCTCGCATAGTATTGGAGAAAGAGCACAATCGCAGCCCCAATTATGGGGCCGAAAAATACCCTGTCACTCCCAAGAATTATCATAAGTACTGCCAGAGTGGCCGTGTGAACTCCCAGATGTTCCGGTGCCATGACGTTCGCAAAAGAAGCGAATAACATGCCCGAGATACCTGAAAAAAATCCAGCGATAATGAAAGCGAGATATTTGTACATCCATGTGTTATACCCAAGGTGTCTCATCCGATGCTCATCCTCGCGAATACCCTGGAGTGCACTTCCAAAAGGAGATTTCACAATCCTGTAGAGGAGACCAACACACACAACAAAAATAATCAACACCAGGTAATAAAAATGTGTAGCGTTCATGATGAATGGTAAACCGAGACTTGGGTAAGGAATACCCGTAAGTCCATCTGCTCCGCCTGTCATCGAACGCCATTTCCAGGCAACGCTATGAAGCAACTCACCAAGGGCCAACGTGACAAATAGAAAATAGAGGCCTGACACCCTCAGGGATATAATGCCAAAAAGAGCGGCGAAAAGAGTTGCCAAAACGATACTGGCGGGAGCGATTATCCAGAAACTTTCTATACCGTAATGGACCATCATAATCCCGGCAGTATATCCTGCCACTCCAAAAAAGGCAGCGTGACCCATTGAAAAAAGTCCGGTATACCCAACTACAATATTTAAACCCATTGCGAAAACACTAAAAATCAAAATCTGAGTGATCATACTCTCGCCGTAAGGGTTCATAAAGGGAGGTAAGGCAACAAGCAAAACACCGAGGAGAATGAGACCAGCAACAACTCCCGTTTTTTTTGCTTTGCCATTTTTTACAGCGTCTTTATCAGGTCTTGTATTCATGACTCTATCTCCTCCCAAAAAGACCTGATGGCTTTACCAGCAAAAAGGCGATCAAAATTGCATACACGGTAAACATGGCAAGATCGGGAAAAAATGCTCTGCCAAATGCATCAATGATGCCGACGAGTAACGCACCAACCAAAGCACCCTCCACCGAGCCCTCGCCGCCAACCACTATCACAACCAACGTGAGAAGCAAGATGGGGAACCCCATATCACTTTGAGCACCCAGAATAGGCGCTCCAAGAAAACCGGCGAGGCCACCGAGAAATGCCCCCAAGCAAAGGGTGGAGCTGGCGATTATCCCATAGTTGATACCCAGGCCCATTGTCATCTCTTTGTCATCCATTCCTGCCCGCACAATGGCACCGATCTTTGTCCTTTCCTGAAACCACCACATGCCTGCACCTATTATTAAACCAATGACGATAAGAGCAAATCGGTATACAGGAAAGGAAAAGCTTCCAATAGCGATTGAGTGGGCAAGATAGGTTGGTGCTGAAGCAATCTTTGGGAAAGGTCCCCATACCCACAACGCTAAATTCGAGAATATGTAGACAAATCCAAGCGTAAGAAGCACTTGCTCGTTAATCTGTTTGTACAGGAATCTGAAGAAAGTACGCTCAAGTATCAGACCGATCACTGCTGTTATAACTCCACCAGCCAGTGCTGCAAGCCAGAAATTACCACCCATGCCTGCCAGCGTCAATCCCACATAGGCACCGATCATGTATAACGACCCATGGGTCAAATTCAGGATACCCATGACGCCTATGATAAATGATAATCCGCTGGCAAGAAGGAACAGGATCATACCGTAAGATATACCGTTCAATATATGTATCACTAATTCTGCCATCTTTGATTCGCCCTAAAACCTTACTTACACTTCCCCGGGGGTGTTATGATGTAAACACCCCCGGCTGTTTTGTCTAGCTTCGTCCTATTTGCCCGCCTGCATAGGTATCTTATCAATCGGTTTCCACGCATACCTGTCTCCAACCTTGCTCACCTTGAGGAAATAGGTATCACTGGTCCCGTATCTCTTATCTGACATTCCGTAAACTCCACCCGGAGTGTCATACTTACCTACTTTTTTCATAGCGGGTATTATCTTATCTGGTGAAGGATCCCCTCCAGTTATCTTGAGAGCCTCCAGATACATGGTCATCGCCGAATAAGCCTGCATAGCAGCAAATCCAGGGTATGAGCCATACTTGTCCTTATATTCCTTCACAAATTTCTTGTTCGCCGGTGTGTCAATTTCAGGACTGTATGCCCCGAATCCCGCCATGCCAACCCCGTGCTCTTTGAGTGCGGCAAGATCTCCTTCCTCAAAAGGAAATGCCGGGGTTCCAAGAAGGGTCATTTTCACTCCGTATTCCTTGAATTGTTTGACGAAGGAAATATTGCTTCCACCAGTGAGCCAGAAGGCGATGCAATCTGCCGTTTTGTCGAGTTTTGCCAAATAGGGACCGAAATCAAGTGTGCCGAATGGTATTGCTATCTCCTGGGCAACAACCCCTCCGTGTGCCTTGAACCCGTCGGCAAAACCCTTAAGGAATGCCTTTGCGCTGGCATAGTCCTGAGCTATCAAGATAGCCTTCTTTAGCTTCAGTTTGTCATGGGCATACACGCCCCAAGGCAAGGCAACCTGTTCGTTTGTTCCCGCTGCTAAAAATACATGCTCATTCTTGAGAACACTTTCCAAAACGTGGGAAGTGTGAATCTGGGGAATTCCTATCGGTTTTAGGTAGGCGGCAACAGCATCAAACGTACTGCCAAGCTGCGGTCCAAATATCACGTCTACTTTGTCCGATTGAACGAGCTTCTTGGCCTTGTTAACGGCATCCACAGGCTTACCTGCTTCGTCCTCTTTGATAAGAACTATCTTTTTCCCTGCTACCTGCCAACCCGCCTTGCCAAGGACATAATCGAATGCGTTTTCGGTTGGTTTGCATGTTGTGACGGCTGGCCCGGTAAAAGCAAGAATTGCGCCAATTTTGATTTGTTTTTCCTGAGAAAAAGCAATTCCCGAAATGCCAAAGATCAAAACCAAACAAATGATACTGCTTAGAAATAACATGCCTTTTACTTTCATTCTCTTCCTCCTAATCAAGATTAATTCCAATGCCAGTCGTTCTTCATTAATCTTCAGACCTTATCCCCCGTCAAGCATTGGAAAAATACTCATTTCGTCACCGTCATGGAGCGAAAAATCTGATTGCCGGCGTTTACCATTCACCATTATTACAATGTCATTGGTTTCGATGAGGTTCAAGTGCTTTAAGACATCTTTCACTAAACCCTTCTCATAAATAGTTACCACCTCCTCTTGACCTATCTTGTTTTCTTTCGTGATATGGAGTTTTACTTTAACAAGCATGCGATGTATTCCAGCGATTATTCTTCTATGCCGAGTTCCTTCAGCCGTCCCTTTGAGGGCTGGCCAGTCTCTTCATCCCAACCCATTGCCTTGAAATACTCCCTTGTTAGTGCATTGTAGTCAAAATTGAAATCGGTTCCCTTCATGGGCCCCTGAAAGGAAGGGGGGGTCTTCAATCTGTCGGGAAGTTTGAAATCTTTTAGCTTTACCCCCTCCCTCAAGTTAAATAAGTTCCGAAGGGTCTGAATACGTTCTCCGACGGTTAGCAGTTCAGCTGCCGTGAAATTCCATCCTGTAACGGCGGAAACAAAATCGACAAGAGGGAGCCTGTTTGATGCACCCATAATATACGCACATAGTCCACACGCAGAAAAAAATGCCCAGTATTTACTGCCAATAGCGTACGCCTTACCTCTGCCTTCATCGTCGTGTTCATCTATCGGATGAGCCTGCAACTCGGGATATGGTCCAATTGCGTTTCCTCTCTCCATTAACTGCATACCAGAATACCGCTCATGCCTCGCCGGTGTGGGATCTGAAATATATGCCACGCCTCTTCCCGGTGGTTCATATCTAAAATCATGGAAAGGAAGTTCCTGCCCTTTGATATGCATTGCATATTTCTCTGAGCCTCTTCCAATTCTCTCAGCCGCTTTCTTGACTCCATCGGAAAGGATGGCACCAAAGCCTTCCCTTCTTGCTAATTGCTCTAGAAGGGTTATTATGGCCGACGCGTTTCCCCAGGACAACCGCAAACCACCCGTCTCTTTTTCAGTTATAATGCCGTTTTCGAAGCACTCAATGGCGAAAGCAACAGCTGTTCCTGCTGATATTGTGTCTAAAGCGTAACGGTCGCAGATGTCCTGTGCTTTAAAGATAGACTCAAGGTCTTCATTGAGGCATAAACTACCGAAGGCCACCAAGGTCTCGTACTCAGGCTTTCTTGTTTCCACACCTTCGTATGGTCCATCTTTTACCTTAAGCGTCCCTCCGCAGGCAATTGTGCAGCCTGCACACCCATGTCTTGCCGTCTGGTATTTAAGCACACTATCGCCATCATGTTCTGCATGCCTTGGAAATTCCTTTTCACCACTCACGCTCCAATTTTTGATTGGAGCAATGCCCGTAACAATTCCAATGCTTACTAATCCACAACTGCCCGCTTCTCTCATTCTTTTAATTACAAAATAGTCGGTTTCCTTCAGAAATCTAACAAAATCGGTTCGCATTCTCTTGATGGATTCCGGATTAGCAACTTGCACATTCTTTTTACCGCTTAACACTATTGATTTCAGTCTTTTTGACCCCATGACGGCGCCAACCCCAGACCTTGCAGCGGCCCTCCCGTCAGCTATAATGGAGGATATTAAGGAAACAGCCTCTCCGGAAGGCCCAATGCTAGCGATTTTGATTTTTCTACCACCCAGCTCACCCTGAAGAGCCTGATATGTCTCAACAACATCTTTTCCCCAGAGATGAGATGCATCCCGTAGCTCTGCTGTTTCATCTGTAATGAGGAGGTAAACAGGGGTTGCAGACGCTCCCGTGAATACAATACCGTCATACCCGCAAGCTTTTAACTCGGGACCAAAAAAACCACCGACATTGGCATCGCCCCACGTGTCCGTGAGCGGAGATTTTGTAACGATCGTGGTTCTAGCTGACGATGGGACGCCGCAGCCCGTAAGAAGGCCGCTGAATACACCGAGGATATTATCGGGCCCGAGGGCATCCACGCCTGCTTTTTGTCTGTTATAGAGTATCCAGGCGCCAAGTCCCTCACCACCAATATATTCTCGATATATTCTATCGTCCAATACTTCATCTCTGACGTCTCCAGAATTCAGGTCAACAACGCATATTTTGCCCATATACCCATACGTCGTAACATCGTTCATTGGATAGCCTCTACGTACAAGCCTTTCAATACGCTTTTCAACATGCAGCCCCCTGCCCTACCAGTTAACCCTCATTCACAGGCATCATCTGACCCAGAAAGACTGTTCTATATTTGACCGTAGCATACTTCTTGACCTTGAAGCCGGAAAGTTTTTCCCTATTTGTCAGCACATATCCGGCAATTTCCGCCACGTAATCCATATGTCTTGACGTGTACACTCTCCGTGGGATCGCAAGTCTTACAAGATCCACTTCCGGAAAACTGATGATTTCGCCTGTCTCTTCATTTCGTTTGCTGAACGCTAAGTTGCCTAACTCACAGGTCCTTATTCCGCCTTCAATGTAAAGTGCTGTGGCTATTGCGACACCGGGGTATTGCTCGGGTGGGATATGGGGACAGAAGGATTGAGAGTCGATCCATACACCATGTCCTCCAACTGGCGTCACTATAGGCACTCCCTGCTTCTGCATTTGTTCACCGAGATCTCGAACCTGACCAATGCGATACCTCAGGTAGTTCTCATCGATAACCTCCTGGTAGCCAACCGCCAGGGCTTCCAGGTCACGGCCTGCCATACCTCCATAAGTCATGTAACCTTCCCACATCAAGGTGAGTGACTGCATCTCCTCGTATAGGTTGTCGTCATTTATGCCGACGAATCCGCCTATATTGACCATCCCGTCCTTTTTGGAGCTAACCACGCACCCATCTGAATATGAGGTCATCTCTCGGATAATCTCTTTTATAGTCTTGTCTTGGTAACCTTCTTCTCTTTCTTTGATGAAGTAAGCGTTTTCCGCTATACGCGCGGCATCGAGAATCACCGGGAGGCCATATCGGGAGGCAACCTCTCGTATCTCTTTCATGTTTGCCATCGAAACGGGCTGCCCACCTGCGTTATTGCATGTTACAGTAACCTCTACGAAAGGAATGTTGTCAGGACCTACCTTTTTGATTAGTGTTTCAAGTTTATCGAGATCCATATTTCCCTTAAATGGATGACTGCTTTGTAATTTCTTCGCCTCGTCTATAATAAGGTTTGCCATTATGCCCCCTGAATCGGTAATCCTATCGGGAGAAAAATGCATATTGTTTGGTACTGTCTGACCTTTTTTTATCATTGCCTTGAAGAGCGTCTTTTCTGCACCTCGTCCTTGGTGGGCAGGGAGCACATATTTATAGCTAAATATGTCTTTCAGCGTTTCTTCGAGCTTAAACCAGCTTGTGGCGCTTGCGTAGGACTCATCGCCTATCATCATTGCCGCCCACTGAGCATCACTCATGGCCGTTGTGCCGCTATCGGTTAGGAAGTCTATGAAAACCTCATCAGACTTGATTTTAAACATATTGTAGTGAACATCTTTTATTATTTTCTCCCTTTCATTTCTCGTGAGTATCTTAAGGGGTGTTACCGTCTTGATTTTAAACGGCTCTGGTTTTATTTTCTCGAATATTGGATCAATCATCATTTTTCCTCCTTCTCGCGATATCTCCTAAAATTTAAATGTATTTCAACTGCTCAGCACCAACTACTCTATTGTGTCTCTGAGTAAGACGCTATAACCTCTATTTCAATTCTTGCATCTTTTGGCAATCTGGCTACCTCTACGCAGCAACGCGCAGGAAAATCACTTTGGAAAAACTGGCCATATACCTTATTCATCTCCTCAAAATCATTCATATCCTTGAGAAATACGGTTGTTTTTAAAACTTTCTCAAGCTGAGAACCTGCTGCCTCCAAAATCGTCTTCACATTTTCCAGACATTGTTTGGTCTGTTCGCCAATACCATCTCCGACAAACCTACCCGTTGAAACATCAATTGGAAGCTGTCCAGAGACAAAAAGCAACTCACCTCCCTTTATTGCATGAGAATATGGCCCAATTGCAGGCGGAGCATTTTTTGCGCAAATAACCTCTCTCATCACTTCCCTTTTCCTCCTAATATGCACTTTATAGGGTTCATTTTTATTCAGCTAACTTCGCTTCCCTAATATAGTTGTAAACCGTGTATCTTGAAATTCCTGTTTCTTCGGCTACGAGATCAATTGAACCACGAACATTAAAAATTCCTTTTTTATAGAGCTCCATAACAACCATCTTGTTTTTGTCAGACGGGGAAACTTTCCTTTGATTATCTACGAGGGCTTTAACCTTATCTAATGTTCTGAGTATCATTTCCTTGGGCGTTATCGCAAAATGTTCGACAATCTCTTGAGATGAATCGCCTTTGGTCATTAAGAAATCTTTAAAAAAATCGAGTAAGGGGGCAGACAAAGCAATGTTGATGCACATCATACCAATTGGTTTGGCCTTTTCATTCCTTATGAGCAACGTAACGCACCTTAATTTTCTCCCGTCATCAAGGTCTATAAAATATGGTCCAACCATATCGCTTTCCAGTGAATCGGCCTTCTTCATAATCTCAATGCCAAAATCTGTGAGAGGAGACCCTTCCTTTCTCCCCGTAACATGACCGTTGACAATTTTTGTAACAGACTGACTGACGTTGCTTAAGGTATGAATTACTACTTCGCAGTGAGAGCCAAATGCCTTAGCTATTGTATCTGCAACTACATTGTAAGAATCCAGAATTGCCTTGTCTTTTTGTTTCAAAGCCTTTTCCTCGCTATATTCTTGGATTTGTCTTTGATTATCATATGACCTTCATGTTTTGGTTTTTTCTCACAACTAATTATAATCTGGTTATTAAAATATTGCAATAATTTTTATTAAAATATTTTAGTAATTAATCAACAAAGTGTTTAAATTAATGAATTTTCAGAACCTAAGAGCGTGTTTATCATAATCAAAAGAGTTTTTTTGGATATTAGTAATAAAACAATACTTTCACATAAATAAGGTTAAAGTGTCTCGGTTTGTCTTACTAAATGTTTTGATCAATTATTTAGCAGCTGAATCTCCTGAGAAGTGTTTATGCTCTAAGGTTGCTTGATAGCCAGAGGTGTCAGCGATCGGATCATGATTATCTGCAATAATTTTCTCACAAAAATGCGTTCATGTAAAAGGTGTGGGCTCGTAAACGCGCTTTGAGCGTCCGGTATTTCTACAATTAGCAACCATAAAAACATAAGAAGGCTATTGCACGGGTACGTCGTGAACGAGGTTGTGGGAACCATCACGAAATCATGGGAGGATGCAGCAAAGACGGCAGTAGAATCTTTTATAAAAACCTCTAGGGATCTCCATTATAAGCCCAAATTCAAAATAAGTCACCAAAACGTTCCGTGCATCTCAGTACACGACTTGCGTAATTTCTCACATATTTCCTTCTAAGTTTCGTGGTGACCTTGCGAAAATTGTCGTTATTCATCAGGCGCCCTATATCCTGGGGATTTTTGAAGGTAAGCTCTGCCATGATCTCGCTTACGCCACCTAAAACTACATTCCATCCTCCAATCACCTGCACATAGTCTATTTCTCTCATAGCCGGCAAGTGCTCTTTCAGAATATGTTCTTTGTATGCCAATTTTAGCTCGGGCTTGACATCGTAATACTGGTTGAGTTTCCACACATTCTTCTGAATTTTGTATGTCTCTTGCTGGGGTTGTGTTCTGCCTGTGGGTTCGAAAACAGTATTTCTGTAATTGTAAACGAGAGACTTGAGACCGAAAGTCAGATCCCTAAATTCTCTTGATACGAGGGTACGGGACAACTCTTCCAAATCTTCCGCGGCATGAACCGCTATTATTCGGGGACCAAATCCCATCTCAACATAAAATCCACCCACATTTCTTAGCCCCAATTCTTCGGTTCTTGGAATATAAACGTCAGCTACAAAGCTAGCGTATTCATCTTCTTCTTCCTCTATCACATCATAATTTTGGGTAAATAGCATAGACATGTGCAACCTCCTCCATAGATTCAACGCAAACCTTTGCACTATTTCGTTGGCTTAGCGTTTTACCTCATAACCTGCTTTTTCCCTATCCCAGGTATCAGGCGTAACACCTGCTTCTCTCAATTTGTGTTTTTGAACCCTCTCCGTGGGTGTTTTTGGAAAGGAGTCCATAAAACGAAGATACCGAGGGATCATGAAATATGCCATCCGTTTTTCGCAGTGTGCCATCAGTTCTTCTGGCTTGAGGCTGAATCCCTCCCGCAAGACCAAGCAGACCATGACCTCGTCTTCACCCATGGTAGATTTTACTGCTACAGCTGCAGATTCCAGAACTGCAGGATGTGAGTTGATCGATTTCTCAACTTCATAGGAGGAAATATTCTCACCACGACGCCTAAGAGCATCCTTTTTCCTGTCAACAAAATAGTAATAACCCTCTTCATCGTAGGTAAAATAGTCGCCGGAGTGGAACCATAAATTTCTCCACACGTCAACAGTCTTGTCAGGCATATTGTAATATTCCAGCAACATGCAGTAGTCCTGATCGGGTCGGAAAAGTAGTTCGCCTGGTGTATTTGGACCCACAGATATGTGGTTGTCGTCAACAAGCCTGACTTCTCCATGACGGGGTTTCCCACAACTGCCCGGCTTTCGATCATCAATGTGGCACATGAGGGGTAATCCAAATTCAGTCATCCCATATATCTCAACAATTTTGAGACCGAAACGTTTCTCGAATGGCTCAAAAATATCCTTCGGTGTTGCAGCTGTTACCATTATTCTGAGCGGATTATCTGCGTCGTCAGGCTTTGGATCGGCTTTATAAAGGATTGGTATAATACTTCCGAGCGAATTGAATTCTGTACAACCATAGCGCCTCACGTCATCCCAGAATTTGCTCGCTGAAAAACGTTCCGTTATGACTGTTCTAGCGCCACTCATAAGCGCTGGCATGAAAGAAAGTTGCTGGGCATTGCCATGAAAAAGAGGTAATGCGTTGTAGAGACAATCGTCTTCAGTATATTGGGCAGCCTCGCACACAATGTCTCCCATGTGAAGCACGTAATTCTGAGGCATCATAACACCTTTAGAGGGGCCTGTAGTTCCTGAGGTATAGAGAATACAATACGGATCCGACCAAACAACCTCTTCCCGCTTAAAGTCACCAGAATTTTCTGTAAGCTCTGACCATGTAATACATTTCTGACCTAATTGCGGCACAGCATGCGGTGTACCGTAAATGACGATTTTCTTGACTTTGGGAATGCGATCCTGGATAGCCCCCACACGGTCAAGATATTGCTCGTCCACCACAAGTAAGCATGAGTCGGACTGGTCCAGCATGTAAGCAAGAAGATCGCCTTTGTGAGCTAAGTTAATAGGTACTTGGATAGCGCCTAACTTTGATAATCCAAAAGTAAGAAAAAGGAACTCGGGACAGTTGGGCATCATGATCGCAACTTTGTCCCCTTTCGAAATACCAATGTTTTGCAGACCACTTGCCACACAATTTGCATTCTGGTCAAAATCGCGATAGCTAAACTCCTTATCCCTAAAATACATAAATATTCGGTCGCCATATTTAGCTACCTGACGCTCTAGAACTCTGTGCATGACTCTCTCTTTTACCACGTCACCAACCATAACATGTCCTCCCTGGCTCATATTCTTCATCACATGAAATGCGGCTTATTCTTTGCTTTCAGTTATAGGCAATCCCTTTTCCACAAGCTCAATAAGCAATCCGAACGTGGATTCCGGGTGTACAAAAATGATTTTTAAATCATCAACTACCTGGGGCTCGGCGGTCACAAACTTGACGCCTTGGCTCGCAAGCCTTTCCATTTCGTGCTGTAAGTCATCAACTTGAAAAGAGAGATGGTGAACTCCAGCTCCCTTTCGGCGAAGAAACCTTGCAATCCCACTTTCTGAGCTCGTAGGCGATAAAACCTCAATACCTGCGGAATTCGCATAGATCAGATGCGACAAAAATCCCTCTTTGTGCTCTTCAAAGGTCTTCACCACTTTAAATCCGAAAAGCCTGGAGAGACCCTCAACCATTGCCTTATCATCTTCCACTGCTATTCCAACATGATCCATTTTCAATATCATCTCATCGCCCCTATAAATATTATTCAATGGCAGATTGTGGAAACTCACATCCTGAAAATGTGTATGCTCACTGCCCCAGATTCCAGACCTGACACGTAACCTCCCAACACATGTGTCAGTGCTGTTCTTGCGCCCTGCACCTGATGTTTTCCTGCCACACCTTTCAGTTGCTTCCAGGCCTCGACAATCTGAGCAACCCCTGTAGCAGCAAGGGGGTGACCCTTACTCAACAATCCTCCACTGGGATTGACCGGTACAGACCCTCCCAGCCATGGAGCTCCGGAATCTATGAAATGCCCGCCGCCACCCTTCTCGCACAATCCTAGGTCCTCGTAATGCATTATTTCCGCAACAGTAAAGGCGTCATGAAGTTCAATAACATCGATATCCAGCGGTCCATAGCCTGCCATTTCATAGGCAGCCATCGCCGCTTTATGACTCATGTTTGAAAAAGTAGCATCGTTCCAGCGGTGCAGGTAATCACCTGATCCGAGCACAGATGCCGTAACAAACATGGGTGTAGAAGTGTAACGCGCGGATATCTTCTTTGCGCATAGCACCACAGCGGCAGCACCATCAGAATTAGGGCAACACTGAAGCAAGGTAAGGGGATCGCAAACCATTCGAGATTGAAGAATCTCTTCTACAGTAAAGTTTTTTTGGTATTGCGAATATGGATTAAGACATCCATTATTGTGGTTTTTCACCGAAACCTTAGCAAACTGCTCGGGTGTTGTACCAAACTCGTGCATGTGTCTGCGCATCATCAATGCAAAAAAAACGGGTACAGTGAGACCCAACTGCCCATCGATATCATCAGGAGGCGGAGTTATAAGCTTCCCTGCAACCGGGCTTGTTGTCATTGACTCCACCCCTGCTGCTATAGCAATGTCACACTGACCTGTGGCCACTCGCAACCAAGCTTCCCTGAATGCCGAGGCTCCCGTTGCGCATGCGTTTTCAACGTTCAATACTTCGAGATTGGAAATACCCGCATCCTTAAGCATACGCTGTCCTATACACCACCCGCCATAAACGGTTCCGCCCGAAACAAATCCCACGTTTTTCGGTTTGATCCTAGCGTCTTTTATCGCGGCCATTATTGCCTCATGCCCAAGCTCTTCAGATGTTCTTTCGGGAAATTTTCCAAAGACCGTCATGCCGCCGCCTATTACTACTACGTCTCTCATCTATAACCACCTTTCCTTGCTCAAAGCTTAACTTTTGAACAAAAATGATACACTAGCTTCATCAGAGGGGAAAGAAGAGCGTTGTTCAATAAGGTCTATACCTGTATCCCGCAACGCTCTTCTTTGTTTCTTTCCACAGCTCATCTATTTCAAGCTTCATCTTCATCCCAATTTTCAGCGTCTCTCCTTCGTTGATCATTATAGGTGAGAACACTCTAATACCCTCTGTGACATCGATCCATCCCACCATATATGGCGGTACAAAATGAGGTGATGGCATGTGAACTACTGTGAACGAGTAAAGCGTTCCTTCGGAGCCAATTTTAACTCTTTCCATTTCTGCATCGAAACACTCAAGGCAATATGTCCTTGCCGGAAAATAAATTTGGCCACAACCTGAGCATTTGTTGCCAATCAGCCGGGCTCTACCATCTTCCGCAGTGAAGAGCCCTTCCCTGAATGGTGCAAAAGCATCTTTATTTCCTAAGTCATTCATTTATGCCACTCCCCAAAATAGGTAAAGGAATCGTAACTCGATTCTGGCCAATTGCCATAATATTTCATTATTTCTGGATCCGGTCTCAACTTGGACCACTCCCGCTCAAAATCTGCGAACTTCAATCCTCGCTTTATCCTGTTTTTCAATTCGTCCTTTCGAAGGGCCTTTGTCTTCTCCTCATCAACGAGAAATGTTTCAGCATTATAGGCAACCTTGTAAATATCTTGAGCCACTCGTTCTGAAATGAGCCCATCTTCCAGGTCCTTCATCACGAGTTCCGGGGCACGTTCAAGCGGGTCTCCATAACCACCTCCACCTCCACTTCCTCCTACTACTACATCGAATTCACTCACGAGCCTGGGCGGTGAAGGGTATTTGTCTGCCTCGTACACTCCTTGTATTGTCTTGTCCTTATAGACCATCCAGCTTGAAGAAGGTAAAGCAGATTTTTCTGACTTGAGCAGATTCTTGAGATTGGTGTTGGTAATCCTTACAAATGGCATTCCTCCTGATGCGTATCCCCCAAATAGCCCCTGACCTACAGTCGCTTTGGAATTAAATCCCCAGGATCCAAAAAATAACCAGGGGACACCATACACTGAAATGGCGTAGTCCATACCAACACCTCCTCTGTACTTTCCATACCCACAAGTGTCTCGATGAAAACCACGGTATAAATAAAGAAAAGGTAGCGCTGCTTCAAGACTCTCTACTTCTCCCGGCTCAGAGCTCATGGGCGCAAACGACGCCCCTGCGACATTGATCCCGTCCTTGTCAAAGCGAGCACCATAACCGTCAGCATTCATCTCGGCACCGGCATCGGCAAAGGGGGCGCCATACTGATTTAGTCCTCCATACACCACATCGTTGAATGAATTTGCCGGTTGGGCAAGAACCATTTCCTTCATTGTTGAGTAGATCGCTTTTTGAACTGCTTGCCAAACTACCTGCCTGCCGGTGTTCATGGTAAAAGGAGAACCTGCTTTTGGTGATTCACGCGTTGCGCTGGTTATGGAACCATCCGGCATCCTATAGCGAAAGGGAACCAATAGTCCAGTATTATGAGGTAGATCGCTGAAAACGTGAGCCATCCAGTAAGTCATTTGGATGGCTATAATCCCAATGGGAATCGCATTCGTTGCCAGATCTGTCACCTCTGGTGAGGTGCCATTGTAATCAAAATACAGAGTGTCTCCCTTCTTTTCCAAAGTAAGGGCTATCTTCATTGCCTGAGAGAGGGGGCCAACGGAATCGAGGATTTCAAAATGCTTAAAAGTCCCGTCGTTCCATTCGCTTATCTTCTTCTTGGCACCCTCGGCGGTCACATCAATGGTGTATCGCAACATAGACATGAACGATTGTACACCAATTTTCTCAACCGTTGTTTGAAGCCTCTTCTCGACTAACCTCAAAGCAGCCATACGTGCCTTGATATCAAGCGTCAACACGCGAGGATCCCTAACCATATGGTTCATTGCATTAAGTAGATCTTCCCTCATAGTGTAGTTCTCTGCAATCTTCGTTGGCGGGAACTGAATTCCCTCATCGTATATGCTTTTTGATGTAGTGGGCATGCCCCCTGGTTCGCAGGCCCCACATTCACCGGTATGCACAATAGCCCCAACGAAGCAAACGAGTTTGTCCTTGTAAAATATCGGGGCATAGATACCCATATCAGCGGCATGAACACCTGCATAGAAGGGGTCATTGCAGTAAAATGCATCGCCCGGCTTCACACCAACTGCAGGGTTGTTTAGCCAATGTTTCACAATGTACTTAACGGGCAGGGAACCAAGGACAGCATGAAAGTAAAGTCCTGTAGCACATGTGGCATTGTCCCCCGAAACCGTATAAATAGCAACAGCCGTATCACCCCAACGGCATCCAGTTGATGCGCCGAGTTTCATTACTGTCTCGTTGCCTTCCATTGCAATAGTCAACAATTTATGACCAAAAATACCTGCCATGGTGGGATCAATATTTTTCATACCTTCGAGTTCTTCAGGGGTGGGCGGTTCCGGATGAAACTTTGTTCTGACCTCATAATCAATTCCAGCCATTTTATTCTCCTTTCTCTTATTTGTCTTTATTTCTTCAATACGCCATTCCCATAAGCGTCCATTGAAAACGTCCATTCCGGTTCTACAACGACTGTCGTTACCTTTGCTTCAATAATGGCAGGCCCCTTCAGTTGGTTACCCGGCCGCAGCATCTCCCAGTTATAGACTGGCGTCTTTTCAAATTTACCCGCTGTTTCCCAGAAACAATCCCTATCTTCTTTCTGCGCCTCAGTGGAAGGTTTTTCGCTTACCGCATCGGTCTTGGCAATAAGGAAATGCGGTAGTTTGCACACAACAAATAGTCTGTAGGTTTCAACCTCAATTCCTGCCTCAGGATAGGCTGCCTCAGCACCGTAAAGTCGCCCAAACTCTTCAGTAAAAAAGTTACAAATGGCTTTTACATCGTCTTGAGAATGGATATCTAGCACTGGTGATTCTATATGGGTGTAACGCCATTGAGCACCGTATCTCATCTCTAGTTCAAGCTTGAAAACCGCCTGATCTTCAGAGAATCCTTCGAGAACAATATCTTTGATTGCCTGCTTTTTTAGATCAGTGATAATGGAATTGAACGTGTCATACTCGCTGAAATAAGTAGATGTGGCGTAATCAAAGAATCTGAGATGGTGAGACCTTTCGTACTTGTGCACTATATCTAATGTTGAGGCTCCAAAGGCTCCAAAAACAGGAGCTGCAGGAGGAATATAGCAAATTTTCATGTCCGCAGCAGAGGCCACACCGCAGCAATGCGCGGGTCCAGCCCCGCCGCAGGCAAAGTAGGCAAATTCCGAAGGTTCAAGACCTTTGAAAGCCACTTCTTTAAAAACCTCCTGACCCATCCTGGTATCAACTACTTTTTTGATCATTCGGGCTGTTGTGACCTCATCCCAGCCAACCTGATCGCCTATTTTTCTCATAGCTTCCAGAGCCTTTTCCTTGTTAAGAATCATCTTGCCATCAAGATAGTAGTCGGGGTTTATATAACCGAGCACTACATCAGCGTCTGTTACTGTGGGTTCCTCTCCCCCAAGGTCATAACATGCAGGACCCGGGATTGAACCGGCACTTTTTGGTCCTACCTCCAGCCTTGTTCCAAGAAGCTCATTAAGCCATGCTATCGAACCGCCACCGGCACCTATGGAAGTCGTTTTGATTGATGTAACCTGCGTGCGCCACCTATCTATGGTTGGATAAAGATCGTAATACTTGATTGTCCCTTCTGCAATAACGCCAATGTCAAAGCTCGTCCCGCCTACATCAGTGTAGACTATGTTGGGAAGGCCTTCACTCTTACCCACGAAAGAGGCCCCGCATAATCCTGAAACAGGACTTGAATTGTGCGTGCTCACCGCTATAGTTCTTGCCGCCTTTCCACAACCTCCAAGATTGTCGACCAAAAGAACAGGTTTTCTGTACCCCTCATCTATCAGACTGCTGGCAAGTATGGAGAGTTGCTCCACGAATTGCACATGCATGTAGGCATTTACTATTGAAGACATTGTCCTCACATACTCTCCTTCTTTTGGAGATATTTCTGAGGATAGAATCACGGGCATATTGCCAAGATAGACCTCGGGATATTCTTCTTCGATAATCTCTTTTATCTGGCGTTCGTGATCAGGATTCATGAACGACCATAATAGACTGACAACAAAACCACGTACGCCGTTATCAACAAGATATCTCACTTTCTCAAGTACATCATCTCGTGAAAGAGGTATTACCTCACGGCCCTGGTAGTCAACGCGTTCCTTTACTCCAACCACAAGCCTTCTAGGAATAAGGGGGAGAGGTTTTTCTGCTCTCCCGACGTTTTGAACATCGGACTCAGCTAAACCGTCAGCCCATTGTCTTGCCCTTCCAATGAATATTGTGTCTTCAAATCCACGAGTGGTAATAAGACCCAGCCTTGGTCCATTTCGCTCAATGAGTGCATTGGTTCCTATGGTCGTACTGTATTTGATAACATCTGTTTCCTTAAGAAACTCTTCCGTGCTCAACCCGAATCTGTCGGCGCACTCCTCTACGCCCCTCATGAACCCAACCTTCAATTCATAGTGTGTAGTAGGTGTTTTCGTAAGAACGTACTCCGAATCCTTGCTGACAAAGAAATCCATGAAGGTTCCACCAACATCAACATTTATCGAGTAACCCATCTTTCCCTCCTTTTGTTAAAAACTATCAATCTTTATTCTTTAAATAATTTCCAATCATTATTTTTATATTTCCAAATCTAGTTCTTCATTTCTCAGCCTTTTCATTAATTTACGAAGAATCTCTATGGGGACATCAAAGGGTATCTCCCCATCACTGGTGAGAAAGAAGCCTTTTGGCTTGTGCTGAGCAACAAAAGATTCTATTACTTCAAATTCACTCCAAAAAGATTCCTCGGGTTCCCTTCCTATGGAAAGCGGTAGACCGAAGCTTATCTTCAGGGATTCAGAGAGATCCTTGAGGTGTGCGAGTGCATCTGCGTTAAGATCAATGCCACGCAATATCATACCGCCTGGCCTCAGCGCACCATGAATCTCATTTATGTTTCCCGCTGGTAGTCGGCTCGTGACGAGCACAGGGAATATATTGTAAGCCCTTACGATGTTAAATAGGGTTGTATATACTCCCTTATAGGCAACTTTATGCTGATCAAACTCCTGGACAAATTCAGCGTCTAACGGGTCTTCCCTAAAGAAGATGGCATCGACTTTCAACTCACAGAGACTCCTCACCCATCGGGTAAGGCAACTTCCAATACCTTTTATTACTTCCTGAATATCGCCACTGTCCGTCTTGCTTTCCATCAGGCAATCCCTGATCAGTGAACAGGGACCTGTGATGACAGAAGCTATCGCAACTTCCCGGCCTAAGGCAAGGACCAATCGTTTGGTAACTTCCATCAATACAGGAATTCTTCCGTTGTTTAAAAAGTCTTCCGGCATTGTAAGTGAAAATCCGCTGTCTTTCACAACGGTTGGCAACAAATACTCGCCCTGCCATTCCACGTCAAAGCCACAGCATTCACTTTCGATGGTATCATCGTAATTGGTGGCAATAGCGTTACAGCGAAGAAGCTTATATGCTCCTTCTAGAGCGCTCGTGTAACAACTGGCATCTTGCGCCATATCTTGCAATGGAACATTCATCATCCTTGCTGCCAAACCATATATGAATGGAACAAATGTTAGTGGACCCTCATTCTTGCAGTGCAAGGTATTCCTGAACGCTGCCTTGAGGTTCATTTCTGCTCCTTCAAGTACCTTTCCTTCAGTTTGTCAATATCAAGGCAAATATCTACTGGAATAGGGTGGCCGGGCGGCAGATACTGGACCTCAACCATGCTACCACATTGAGGGCAATAGAATTCCAATATTCGGCTGAACCTGGGATCAACACTGTAACTTACAACCTGGCTTTCAGCAAGTTCATACGGATCACCGTAAATGTCCTTGCCCTGCCTCTCATACACGAGGCATCCCTTAAAATAGGGTTCCTTAGCGGATATAAGATCCGCACCACACCGATTGCAGCACCACATCTCCTTGTTAAGATCAATGCTCAAGTATTCTGTAACATCTACCTTGTTCATAACGTCACCCCTTTATCATTATGGCGTTTCCATACTTGTCCAGCTGCAGTGTAAGCCCTTCAGGGACAACGTACGTGGTATCCTTAGCTTCAACAACGGCCGGACCTGCAACAGTATTTCCTGGCACTAAACGTTCCAATTCGTAAATAGATGTGTCTTTGTATCCCGATGCTGGCGACCAGAAAATAGATCTTGCCCCCTTCAAGGCACTACTTGGATTTTTTTCCGCCATCTTAAATGTTTTTGATGCTAAATGAGGCATCGGTATACTCGCACTGAGTGCAATAGAGGAAATTGAAATGGAACCATTTGCTGCAAATGCTGCGCACAGCTTTTTCACATCCACTTGGGAATGGAGTTCAATGATATCGGTATTGATTTTCGTTCCTTTCAGATCTCCATCTGCCTCTAACTCCAAGGAGTAGATCGCTTTATCTGTTGAAAAGCCTTCTCCTCTGATATCGCGCTCTGCTGCAGCCTTCAAATTACTAATGACGTTATTGAATTCTTTATAATCCGAGAAATAGGCATCTCCCTTCTTCAACACTAACGGTATGAATTTTGAATAACTGTGCAATAGGTCTGTTGTCGACGAGCCGAATGCGCTAAAGACAGAAGCATAAGGCGTAGCTAGGCTGTGACCGAACCGCACATCTTTCATGAAGTCGCCATAATGGGTTGGTCCAGCTCCTCCATAGACAACAACTGCAAATTTGGACAAATCCTCTGGATTAATTCCATACGACCTTGCAAAATTAAGAATTTCATAAGTCGACATTCTGGCCATTTTATCCCGAACCATCCAGGCAGCCTCATTGACACTTACACCAAGGCGATCAGCTATCTTCGTCTTCATCACCTTTTCTGCCTTTGCTTTGTTCAATTTGATTCTGCCGCCCAGAAAATAGTCGGGATCTATAAAACCTAGAATAACATCTGCGTCTGTCACAGTGGGCTCTGACCCGCCGAGGTCAAAACAGGCAGGCCCGGGGCGCGCCCCCGCGCTTTTCGGACCGACCTGCAGTTCCTTTGATGAATCTACCCGTGCTATCGTACCGCTTGCAATGGGAGCCGAGTATGTGGCAATCATTTTCATGCTTACTGGCAAGCCTGCTATCAGTGGATTGGAACTGTATGTGTGAATACCATCGCGTATAAGTCCCATATCGAGGCTCGTACCCCCAATATCAATAGTCATAACATTGGGAAAACCGTACATTTTACCCAAGTTCCCTGCGCCGATAACACCAAGTACAGGACCAGAGGCATAGGTGTCGATTGCTCTCGTTTTTGCGACCCTCGCTACACCTCCATGGGAATGTGCTACCATGAGCGGGTGCGCACAAAAATCCGATCTCAGATCATCCTCAGCTTTATAAAGATATTTGACGAGTACGTCGTGAATATAGCCATTCACCACAACAGTATTGATGCGGCAAAAATCACCAGGTAATTCTGACATTTCCGAAGCCAGAAATACTCGAACGCTGCCAAGGTAGAAATTTGGGTATTGTTCTTTGACGATGCTTTTCAGTTTTTTTTCATGGATCGAATTGGCATGGGAATTTTTCAAACACACTGCGATTGCTCTGGCGCCCATATCAATGAGCCGTTGCATGTGCTCAAGAACTTGTTCTCTATCCAAAGGTTTAACAATATTTCCATTGTTGTCTATCTCTTCATCCAGTTCCTCGATTAGGTCCTTGGAAACAAGAGAGAAAACAGGTTCTGCTTCTTTCACATCATCAGCATAAAGAAAATTCTTAAACCCTTTAGTGACTATCAACCCAATTTTTGCTCCCTGTCTAGTAATAAGGGCATTTACGCCTGTCGTAGTGGAGTACCTTACAACATCAGTGTTTGCAAGCATCTGTGATACAGATATGTCGAAAAGTTTTGCTCCTTCCTTTATGCAGTCTGCAAGGCAGACTGTGAGATCATGAGGTGTCGTCAACACCTTAGCAGTTTTAAATAAACCTTCTTTGGTGAAAAAACCATCTGTGAAAGTTCCGCCTGTGTCTATATCGATTGTAAACATAATGTTTTGACCTCCCTAACTTTAGCTTTTCTCCATGTAATTATTTCTAAATTGACCTTTTCCCCTAATTAAACTACCCGCAATCTTCACCTCCTTCTTTTTTCACAAACTTATGCTTTGCACTGTTCTGGCAGATAGCTTTATGTTTCTTCTAAAATTCATAGCTCGCTCAGATTAATAGGAGTCTAACCCTCTGGAGAGCCGCTTATGGGGGTTGACGGTGGCAAAGGCCAAAAATCCCAGAAACCGGTATATACAACCCACATTGGGAACGTTACACCGAGCATGACCCCTCCAATTGCAAATAAATTGTTCGGATAAACCATAGCTTTAGGACCAAAATGCCAGTTACAAAAAGCTAAAATTACATAGTACCCTACAATGCCTATCGGTACGCTACAGATGGCATTGACAAAACCACCAGTTGGCCCTTTAAAGGTTGACCCTGGCCATGTCTGAAATACTGTAAGCAACATAAGAAGTCCAAAAATGTAACTAATTGCGATTACCATAAATTTGATAGGCTCTATGTTCATGACGTTTACACCAATGACATATGCCAAATATGCAATGATGCAGCACGTGAGAGTGATGACAATGCCCATGATAGGTTGTTTCATCAAACTGGGAGACTTCGCGAATGGCCACATGCCAAGATGTACTAGAATCCAAAGAGGAACCATCGCCCAGATGGTGAAACATAAGGCAGACTCCCACTGTATTGGCCCGCGCGGCGCTAAGTGGTTAAAAGCAAACAGAGGCCCACCTTGCGCATAGAAAGGCACAGACCCGATAGGAGACGGTTTTACGCCCGTGGGGAAAGAAAGTGAGTCAAAATTAAAAAGATACGAAAATATCCAGACTCCCAACACATAAGCAGTTATGAGTGCAAGAAAACCATTAGCCGGAGTAGATATTTTTTGCCACGGGAATGTTCCCCATACAATAATATGAAAGAAGATCAGGACAATAGAGAGTATCAATATAATGGCTATGAAAGGCTGTACTACACCGCTGGCATGGAAATTTAAGAGAATGAAACAAAATATAGTCCCTATTATTAACATTAGGAGAGTTAAAGACAACCCTCGCCAGACTTGATGTAGGCTGTCTGTAGGAGGATATTGACCCCTCCAGACCATGCCTATCATCGCTATAACTGGTACCATCGACATAGTCACAAAAGTAAATATGCCGTTAAATGTTTCCATTGTAAAAATGGAAGTAATCACCAGGGCCAACCCAAGCGTGATTACAAGACCAAATACACCACGCCAAGGTTGAGTCTCAGTCCAACGCTTTTTTTGAATCAACTCGCCCATACTTGCCTCCCCTTTTTTTAGCAAGGATAAACTGACAGACTTAAAGGGGTAAATAGGGGAATCCCCTGTTTTTGACGTTATCCTCCCTCTATTTTTTTGTGAATGACCGGGTTTTTAAGGAATAAACTATATTATCTGTGGTGTTTATTGGTGATGGGTCGGCCTATGCTCTATACTGCAAGGCGAGAAAGAGTATCGACATTCTGATAATCACCTCTTACCAGAATGCCAAGCAGTCAAACTTTGCTCAGAGAAATTAGTCCTTTTAAAATAGCATACTTTATGAGATCTACTTGATCCCGTACGCCAAGCTTTTTCTTGATATTTTCCTTATGTCCTTCTACTGTCTTCACGCTTATACAAAGCAGATCAGCAATCTCCCTGTTGGCATGTCCTTCAGCAACAAGCTGAAGAATCTCTTTTTCTCTAGATGAAAGGACTTCTGCTGCATCACCAGTAATCTCCACATAGTCCTCTAGAAGCATCTTAGAAATTGATGGGCTGAAAAATGCCTCACCACGACTGACAGCATCTATGGCGCTAAACAAGTCACTAGCTGCAGATTTTTTTACGAGACAACCGGCTGCTCCTGCTTTTAGAAGCTGTCTCACGGTTTCTCTGTCCTCGTGCATTGTCAGAACCAATACTTTGCATTCATGAAATGTCCGAACTATTTGTCGTGTGGCCTCTATCCCGTTGAGAAGAGGCATGGATATATCCATGATCACAATATTAGGTCTCAGTTCTCCTGTTTTTTGAACAGCATCTTTTCCATTTGAGACCTCAGCGACTACTTCAATGTTCTTCTTTGATTCAAGAAGGAGCCTTATACCCTGTCTCACAATGGTATGATCGTCAGCAAGAAGTATCGTGATTTTGTCCATCGTCTTGGTTATCTTTTACTATAACATACTGGGTTGGAATCTGTATAGAGAGCCTGGTACCGCTTCCTTTCTTGGAGGTGATAGAAAAAACCCCACCTAGTGCAGAAACGCGCTCCTTAATACCAAATAATCCAAGCCCACCCTTTATTAACATTCCTCTTCTTAAGTCCTTCTCCACCTCAAAACCCTTTCCATTATCTTCTATTTCAATCTCTATACTTGCAGGATAATAGCTTACTGAAATAAAAACACGATTCGCCTCGGCGTGCTTAGAGACATTGGTCAATGCTTCCTGAATGACGCGGTAGATAACTGTCTCCAAGGTTCGTGGCAGTTCCCCCCACTCACCCTCTATTTGTAAGCCTATCTCAATACCAGTTTGCTCGCTGTAGTCTTGGGTATACCAACGTAAGGCTGAAACTAGTCCAAAATTATCTAACAGATAGGGCCGAAGATTGTATGAAATTCTATGGATATCATCCAGAGCCTTCTCGATCAACTTCTTGAGATCTTCTAGCCTTTTTTGTTGGTCTGTCAGAAACATACTGTCATTTCTTTGTAAAAGCTCTACACTAATATTCATGACAGATAGTGTCTGACCAACTTCGTCATGCAACTCTTGGGATATTCTTTTTCGTTCCTTTTCTTGAGCGGTGAACACCTTTTCTGACAATCTCTTTAGACTAATCTCGTACTCTTTTCTTTCAGTGATATCCCGAAAAATGACAAGCACGGCTTTTTGATTGCTATAATCAATGAGCCCCGCGTTGACCTCTAAATACCTCGTATCTCCGTTTTTGCTTATAAATTCACCTTCCGTTATACCAGGGACCTCTTCACCTTGCAACCGCTTTATGTGTCTTTCCCTTAGCAAATCTTCACTTTCCCGTGAAGCTATTGAAAGATAATCCATCCCCATCAATTCCTCCAAGGAATACCCAATTATTTTGCAGAAAGCTTTATTCGCAAACACAAACTTCTGATCTTCAAAAATTACAATACCATCATTCGCATTTTCTACCACGGTTGAGTATTTTTTTTCTGACTCCGTCAATTCTTGGATCTTTCCTTCGAGCTGCTCTGCCATGTGGTTAAAAGAATTTGCCAATAAATTCAGTTCATCCTTTGTACGTCGTGATGGAATCCTATGGGCAAGATCCCCCGACGCTATAACTTTAGCAGCTTGCACCACACTGTCTATAGCAGAGGTAATGTGTTTGGACAGAAAAACACCAAAAATAAGGCTACCCAACACACTCATAGCCGCAACTGTTATTAAGAGGTTTCTGGTCGACCGCGCTGATTTAGCTGCTAATTCTGATTTGGCAAGAAGATCTTTTTCGATAATGCTGATAAGCTTCTCCTCGACAAGCTTAAACTCCCTCAGGATAGATCTTCCCTCTCTATCCATCTCGGCTATTGATGCGGTATACTGTTGGTAACCGATCAACCCATAGTCAAGCTGCTGCCTCATTTTCTTTTCCTCTTCTGCTATTTTGTCTTCCCACTCCTGAATTAGCTTCTCATATTTAGCTATCACCGAATTATAATCCTTATCATTTGGATTCAAGTCGCTTGCCTGTCTGATCAGCGTTTTAACAGGCAAAATATTCTCGTCATATGACACGAGATGCCTTGTTTTACCTGTGAGAAGAAAACCATTAAGACTTGATTGTCTCTGTAACATGCGGTAAGCCAACTCCTGAGTAATTCTGGTAATATCGTGATATCTACTGGTCGTCTCTTCGTAGAGATTGATTACTTTTGTATAGTTCTGGATAGTTACTATGGCAACAATTATAGTAATTAGGGTGATGATAAGATATCCTGCGATTATCTTGACTTTTAACGTCATATTTAAGAAATGATTTCTCTCGTCAATCTTACTCCATCTTTGCTTCTCTCAAGAAAAGCATACCCGTAATAAAAGGGGTATATGATACATTGCTCCGCATTGCGTATAATTTGATCTCCTGGTAAGCAAAGAGAGAGAAACATTCATCGTGAATCATTTGTTCCAGTAAATGGCATAACTTGTTTTGTTCTCTTAGATCTATAGTTCTGATTATCCGCGAATAGAGTTCGTCAAAATCTCGATTATTCAAAAGACTCCAGGGGGACTCAGAATTATACCAAACCATACCTTCAATAAAGATTATGTGCCCTAATGGGTCAGGACAGGTTCTAGCAAACATATCGGCACTGAACTTCGGCAAAGAATGATTGAATCTCGGCTCGACAAGAACGGTGTTTCCATTGCCCCCACTTATTTCCAGGTCAATTCCCACTTTTGCGAGCTGCTTCTTCAACTCCTTACCGAGGGCGCTCTCTGCTCCCCCATCTATGTCATCAATTAAGATGGAAGCTTTGAAGCCATCCGGATAACCTGCTTTGCGGAGCAGTTCTTTGGACTTGCCTGGGTCATATGGGTATGGCTTGATATAGGGATTGTAGCCAAACTGGCCAGGCATCCCTAAGGTGGCGCGGCCAATCCCAAAACCCAGTTTCACTTTTTCAATCAATAACCCCTTATCAACGGCGTAGTTCAAGGCCTGTCTTACAAGTTTGTTTTGGAAGGGACCTTGATTGTACCTAAGGTTAAAGTTGATTGACATCGTAGTAAATGATGGTTCTTTGATGGTCTTGAATCCTTGTCTTTCAATATCGCGCAGATCTGCTGCCTCAAAATTTGTGATCATGTCCAAGTCGCCGTTAAGGAGCATTTTCACCCTCCTCCGGGCATCGGCAAATTTGAACATAATCCTGTCAACATATGGAGAGCCCTGCTGCCAATAATTAGTGTTTTTGTCCAATATCAATTCCTTGCCTTTCATCCATTTTAGAAACTTGAAAGGCCCGGTTCCAATGGGCTGCTTTTCAAATTCTTTGTTGCCCACCTTCGCTATATAATCCGGAGGCACAACAAAGCCTGCAACGCACAACCTGTTCAAAAGTATTCCATCGGGATATTTTGTCACAATATTGAAAGTGTATTTGTCAATCACTTCTACTTGTTTAATCGATTTCAGAACATGGTGGGTCGGTGACCCCAGCCTTTTATCAGTGTTTCTTTCGATGCTATACTTGACCGCTTTCGCGTCACACGGTTCTCCATTATGGAAAAATATGTTTTTCCTTAGCTTGAACTGAACTGTAGTGCTGTTTAATCGCTTCCAACTCTGTGCGAGGCTAGGAACGGGATTTCCATCTATATCAAGCGCCAGTAAGTGTTCAAATATCTGGTTTATAATATTTTCGTTTCGTTCATCGAATTGAAGATGTGGGTCCATGCGCAAGCTGCTATCGTCTGTCAGGTCACAGACACGTAAGATCTTTGGGTTTTGATCTGAACTAGAAAATCCTGGGAAACAAAGAATCAGTACTACTTGAAGTACAACCCAAATATAAATGGCTTCTTTTTTCATGTATGTTTAGCAGTCTTACATAGCCTGTTTTTAAAGTCAATTTCATGCTTAAATACTAATTATGGGATATGAACAGGCGTATTTCTAACATTGATCTGAATATCACTTACTGCCTTCCCTTCCTTAGGGAATCCTTAGAAAGCCTCCCATCTGGTGCTTTAGAAAAACAGGAAGAACAAGTACTGAAAGGACGGGATATGTTGCATCGGTAGGACCTCAGTGATGACAGGTATTAAATAATTGTTTCTAATGTATTCACTCCCCATCAGGAGTCATTTTATACCCAGACTTTGTAGCCTTGTCGCTGACATTAACATTTAGCAAACCATGACTTCCCGTGGGTCTATGAGCGGCCTGGAGTGAAGGACTGTTGCCCGTGATAGATCCATGTAGGCTCGTCTAAATTATTTTGAAAAGGGACTAACTGACGCCCCCGCCCCGGCCCTACCTTTCAGGATTTCACTTTCTTTACGTTTACCGCGGCTGGTCCCTTCTTACCCTTCTCGATGTCAAATTCAACGCTGTCGCCTTCCGACAACGTCTTGAAGCCTTCAGCCTGAATCGCTGAAAAATGGACAAAAATATCTTCTCCGCCCTCCTGGGAAATGAAGCCAAACCCTTTCGACTCGTTGAACCACTTCACCTTTCCTTTCGCCATGCTCGAATACCCCTTTTTTTGAATTACAGCATACAACACTATATTGCAACACCTTATCCCACAAAAAGGGCTCAAGTCAATAGAATGCTTGTCCACAATGGTTATCTATTCAATGATAAACCCTTGCTTGACCGTCACCCGACCTGAGAGTTTCATGCGTGTACCCACCCTATTCTCCCCAGCCTCGCTACAATAGTTCAAATCACACCCTCTCTCCCTTCCTTGCCTTCACACCCGTCCACCGTCTGAGCACCGACGGGAAAAAGGCTATCCTCTTCTGTGGCGGTCTGCCCCTGCGCGTCTCGAACACCACCCCTGCCTCGATCAGTTCCTTCTTCATCTTGCGTGCTTTGCTCTCGCTGCATCCAAGGCACAGTGCCACTTTTGCCCACCCGATGACTGCTTCCTCTAAATCATGTATCGTCATTGCTCTACCCCCTGGGCGTGATTTTTTCAACCAGGGGGCCATGGTGATGACGCGCCGGTGTGTTTCTGTGCTGCCGTTACTTGACGGGGTTTTTGCCCTGCAGCATCGCTTCAAACAGCCCGATCAACATTTTCAGCGTACGGATAATCGATTTGAGAACCACCCTCATCTCCAGCGTCAACGTTATATGCTCTTCGGTATGTTCCGGGTCCATAGGCCTTACCTCGCCTTCCTGGGCTCCCGCGTGCCGAGAAAGATCCGTCCGCGTTCATAGTGGATCGTGTAGGGGTAGCCGTGGTTGTAAAGCCACACCCGCCCGTTACAGATGACGTTCGTCCTGTAGTCGTCCTCTACAGCCTCAGGCACTGACCCGTTCATCGCAAGTTCGAGCAGGAACTCCACGGTCTCACGCTGGCCTTTGTTGCGTAAGGTGTACCGGTACAGGGAACCCTGTAATTCGGTCTTGAGTCTTTCCTTGTAGCTCTCGTCCATTCTTTTTAGCTGTTCCATGCTAAGCTCCGCCTCCTCTGAGAAACATCGAAAATAGGCCCTGTTTTACCGTAGCCGCTTCGGTCCATTTATCCCTTTTTTCAGGTTGGCTGCCCGGGCTTTCTGGAATGCCTCCATCTGTTTCTCTGTCTTGGGAGGTCTCCTCGGTTTCGGTGCCGGGTCCGACCCATACGGGTTATACGGATACAACGGGCATGTCCGCTCTTCGCAGTCTGTTGTCCGCTCATCGGAGTGATATCCCATGCACCAATAGCAGTGTGCCCGGACAGCGGCCAGTGCCGACGGTAACGGTTTTCCTGCCAGGTGGTCAATCAGTTCCTGCCTGCCCTTGACGACCTTCCCTATCCGCTTGATGTCATGGAGTTCCTGCCTGGCCAGATCGTTGATCGGTTCAAATTTCACTGTCTGCCTCCTCTGCTGTGATAGTCTCAAACTGCCATGGGGGCGGGGGGATGAATCCTCTCATCACTCTGTTTTCCTTTCCAGATCGTCCACCACGCCTGTGACGTCGTCGTAGCTTGCAACCACACAGTAGATCCCGCCGTGGCCCTCGATGGCCATCTTGAACTGCTCCTGTGCCGGGGACAATGTGCCGCCCGGACGCTTTGTCTCCAGGTACACGGTGATCCCGTCCTTTATTGCCGTGAGGTCAGACAACCCCTTGTGACTCCCCATGCTCTGCTGGTGACGGATCACGAACCAGCCCCGCAGCCGCAGGTAGTTGCGCAAAGCAGCGAGGATTGCACCTTCGGTGATGGTGCCCTTGGCGTTACAGCGGTACATCGTCTTCCTCCACCTCTGGGATGAAGTCGTCGTCACCGAAGTTGTCGGGTTGTGGTGGTGTACCCTGGCGCTGGTCAAGTTGTTGTTTCTGGCCGGCCCCCTGCCCGCTCCCTGCCTTGGACAGCATCTTCAGGTTGTGCACGACCAGGGTGGTCTTCTTGTGCTTTGCCCCGTCGCGTCCCTCGTACTCGCTGAAATCGTAGGTGCCCACTGCGTATACGAGCATCCCTTTCTTCACCCATTCCCCGGTGATCTCGGCCAGCTTCCTCCAGGCTTCGCAATAATGCCAGGTCGTTTTCTCCTGCTTCTGCCCGGCCTGGTCCTTCCATGTCTTCGTCGTGGCCACGGAGAAATTTGCAACCGGAATCCCCGTGGTTGTGTATCGCATCTCCGGGTCCTTGCCGACCCGCCCGATGATCCTTGTCTCGTTTAGCATTGTCACCCTCCTATCGTTTTGAAATGTCTTCGGGCAAAGTTCATCGCCTCGTGAAAATCTTTCATATTCACCCAGTTCTTGTCCGCCATGTGCTGCTCCCATGTATATTCTGCCTCACACTCATTAAGACGATCCCGTGCAATAGGGTAGTGCGTGGTTAAAGACTCCACGCCGTACGCCGTGACGGCCCACGACTCAAACTGTTTAATTGTCCTTAATGTCCTCATATAGCCTCCTTTCGTTCTTCTTGTTGACCCATTTGTTTCGTTAATGAATCCCATTTTCCCCGGAGTTTTGCCCCCGAGAGAATGTTACTGCTCCAAAATGTGTGTTGTGTCGCCCAGGCGATGACCTCCCCGACAACCTGAAACCTATCCCCGTTGAGGTGGGTTAAATCCTTTCGGAGCAGGAGCTCAATGTCCCTGGACCATCGTTCCATGGTTTTTTCTTTGTTCACATGACTGAGGCCGATGAGCCTCGACCTGCCATTATTCTCCATGATTTGCCGGAACAGGAAATTCGCCAGCCGGTATGGTTCTGATTGTTGGACTACAAAGGCGCTGCGTTCCTCCGGGTAGGGGATGACGAGTTCGGGTCTGTCCTTGTATGCCGTTAGAGGAAAAAAAGAAGGAATCGTCGGAGGTTTTTTTTCACCCCCGACAATATCTTCTACTTTATTCTTTTGTGTGCCCCCGATGGGGTTACTACAGTCACCCGATGGGGTTACAAAGTTACCCCGTTGGGTTACAGTAACCCGATTGGGTAACCCTGTCCAGCCTTGGTAATCCTTGTTAAACGCTGTTTTGTAACCCGATCGGGTTACTATATTTCTCGCAACTAATTCTTTCAGTGTGCGAGATATATGCTGTTTTTTTAAACCGGTCATTTCTATAATCTGAGATTGTGCTATCCAATCCTCTTTTTTCTTGTATCCATACGTCTTCCGCAAGATTGCCCACAATACTCTCATGTGATACGCAGGGAAGTTAAACCGCATAAGGGCATCAACGATTTCATTCGCAATCATTAGATACCCGTCTTCAAGTTGGGGATTAGCTTTTTTACTCATTCTACTCGTTGCTTACCTCTCCCATGTCTTATCTTTTTTCTCTTTCTTAAAACCTTCTTCCTCCCTGTTCCACTCCCCATCTTTAGTAAACTTCCACCAATGGGCCTTCTTGTACTTCACGGACAACCCGGTGGGGTTTGCGTCCAGCTCTTTCCAGTATGATTTCACGTCTTCCAGTCTCAGCGTGTGGTTCCGGAGGGAAAGAATGAGCCGGGGTATGTTCCGCGTGTTATACCCCCCTGCCCCGTATGGCTTAAAGGGATCGCGCTGGACCACCACGACGGCCAGGCCGGTTGTCAGCCGTTTGTGAATTTCCAAAATGTACTGTGCTATAAGGTATGCCTTCTCGTATTCCACAACATAATCAACAATATTCAGCCCTTTCGGGTCGATAAGGTCCCACCAGTTTTCGGTCCGCCGGATGAATTCGACGTGTTCCCGCCACCACTGCTCCCCTTTCCCGATGTCAATGCGGTATGCCTCGACGCGCTCATGTATCTCGTCATCCGACATTTCCACGTTCTGGTACCGCGCCCTGCCCGGAAACAGTTCGCAGTTCAACCGCGCGAATTCCATGGCGAAACTGCTTTTCCCTTGTGATTTTTGCCCCTCGATAAGGATAGTGTTTCCTGGATACACCTTGCAGTAATCCTCGATGTTTAGGGGAAATCGTATTTTAAAAGGATCTCCCCGCGTTTCCCACCACCGCTGCTCGGAATAGTCCTTCTCCACCAGGCGGTAGTCGCCGGCTTTCTGGCCAACATGTTCAATGATCTTCTTGTTTTCCTCTAAACGATGGATCGCCACCCGTATCGCCGTCTTATCCTGCTTTGTAACAGCCTGCAGCGCAGTGTAACAGTTTGAAACATTCCAGTAACCTTTCTGTAACAGCACCCACTCTCTTACTTCTTCCGCCAGATTCCGCTCGACCTTTTCCTTGGCCAGGATTATACCGGTAGCCTTCTGCGCCATTTCCTCGGTAAAGTCACCGTTGCATAAAGCGCGAAGATGCGAGTAAAGACCCTGGAGCTTCTCGGCATCGGCACCTCTGCGGGCGAAGTCGCTCAGGATCGTGAGCATTTCCCCTCCTGTCAGCGTCATTGCAGCACCCTCACCGCCTCCTGGAAGGAAATTCCATCCCGCTCCATCACGAAGGCAATGGCATCACCATGCCAGCCGCACGACCCGCTGAAACACCGGCCATAATTGTTTTTGACGCTAAACGATGGGTTCCTGTCGTCATGGAAAGGGCACCGGGCCATACCCCGCCTCAATTCAATGAGATTGCTGTACGGGTATTCCTTCGCCCGCTGGATCATCTCGGGCGTGACCCCTGTGTTTGATCTCTTCCGTTCTGGTCTGGTGAAGTACAATTCATTCTGCATGTTGATCACCCTTTTTACCTCTTCTGTCAGCCTCTCCCTGACAAGCGTCATGGCAACGACCGCATTCTGCTCAACATACAGCTCATATCTGGCGTACAGGAACAGGCACCGTTCGACGATGGGCCTCATAACCGTCATGAGGTACTCTTTTCTTCTGCCGTATGCCCACTCGTTGTCTACCTCTTCCCGCAGTGCGGCAATGGCTTTCCGAATGTTTACCTGGACGGCATATGGCATGCGGTCCTCCAACCCTACCCTCCATCCCTACCTCTCAATTCCCCCGTTGTACTGCCATCTGTCGCAGACGTATGCGTCTTCGATGGCATACCGGCTCGGCTCCTCGGCACCGATCTCCCTGCAGCGGTAACCGTGCGGGGTCATGAGAACCTTGTTCGCGCAGTACTTGCAGCGCCTGCGGAGTCCGTTCTTCGCGATCGTGGACCGCCGGTAGTTGACTTCCTGCTTCTGTTTGATCATCGCTGCCTCCGGTTATGAGACCCTGATGGTCAGCACGTTCAGGGCGTTCACGTGGGTTTTGCGGAACCGCCGCCATGCCTCCCACACGGATGACGCCTCGATAACGTCGTTTTTCGGCTTGCGTTTTGCCCGTGACAGGTAAATGAACAGGTAGCGCGTCATAGGGCCGCTTCCTCCTTCTCGCCGGTGAAGAGCTCCTCCCGACCTTCCTGGACGTTGCGCCCGAGGGCGTCCTTGACGCGGTCCGTCACGAAAGAGATCCCCGCGTCCACGTCGATGCCGCCATTCTCGGCAGGTCGCATGACAACGCGGATGGTGATGGAAAAAGCGCTGTCACCGGCATTCAGGTAGCCCTTGTCGATGTCGTCCTGATGCATGGTAAATAATCCCTTAATGAGTTCGTTCGCTGTGTTTAAAACGTGTTTTCCGACTATCATGGTTGATCTCCTTTTTGTGATATATGGGTTTGATGCTGCTTTCAATGCTGTTGCCTACCTGGTCCTATGTTCCGTTGTGGTGGTCCCCCAGATCGCTCTCACTGTCGTGTAGGAATCTGCCGAGGTTTCAGCCCACACAGAATGCGACGACAAACCACACGACGATAATCATCAACATTGTCATGTGCCATCTCAACGTGCCTGGTCCCGTAATTGTCCTCGCCAGGCCGAGGGTGTGGAGGTTACCCGCACCATTGCAGCGCGGCCCGCCCGGTCAGCGCATTACCGGTGACAACAGCCGGACGGGTATGAAAATGAAGACCATTTACATCAGGGCTCCTTGATTCTCCTTCTGCACTATCATTTCCTTCATGGTTGCCATGTACCGGTCGAGGTCGGCCTCGTCCATGGCGTCGATGATCCGGTTGTCAAATTTCCGCTTGAGTTCGAGCTTCTCCTGGTTCGTGAGTTTAACCGCTTCTGCTCTTATGGCTTCCCGTTTCTGCTGCATCCGCTTCGGGTAGTCCGGGTCAGTCTTTGCCCGCTCCGCAGCCATCTCTTCCGGCGACTTCATGACCTTTTTGGCCTCTTCGGCGCATTCCTCCGTCACTTCGGCCGCCGTCTTTGCGAGCTCCGGTTCGGTTATCGATGGTAATGGACCAGGGAGTGAAGGATGGTTACAGTCGTTTCCCCTGCCCAGGGTTGCCGTTGCTATCCCTGCCCGTCTGACGATCTCCTGTTCCTGGTAGTACTGGACCAGCGAGGTCATGTCGACCGGGATGTCGAGGTGGATCAGCCACTGCTCCCTGCGGGTCGCCTTCCCTGTTTTCGGGTCCACCATGGAGATGTCCCGGTAGACCTTCTTGAGGATGAAGAGCGGTTTCTTCTCGTAGAAGAGCCGGGCGAGCTGGCCCCGGGTGATCCCGGCGATGAACTCCAACGTGCTCTTGATGTTCACAAGGGAGTACCACGAGGTCGTGGGCAGCACCCAGACACCGATCCCTGCGATGCCCGGTATGTAGAACGAGAGGGTCCCGCCGAACTTGCACTCCCCCGACTGATACTCCCGGCACACGTCGGGGTCGCAGGGGCGCTCCCCCCACTTCCTCCCGCCGAAGACCTTGCCCGCCTCCTCCACCGGGTACTGGCAGACGCGGACAGCGTCGGAGCCGTTGGGACCATAGACCTCCTTGAACTTCGACTTGAACCGTATCCCCGACTGTCCGAAGCAGCGCAGGCTGTGGTCAATGATCTTCCACCATTCGTTGACCGGGAACATGACGGGTAGACGTCTCAGCTTGCCGTCGGGATCGGCGTACAGCCGGTGGATCTCTTTCTCATGCTCCGGGTTGAGGCAGTCCCGCGGTCGGATGCTGAAGTAGTCCACGTTGGCCGGTATGAGCTTCGACTTCCCCTTGCCGTCAACCCCCAAGGCTTTGTCGATCTCGTCCCACGTGGCCCCCTCCTCCAGCATGACCTCGTATCTGGCCTTGTCCTGGTCGGTGCAGCCGTTCTTGGGTTTCATGATGCCGGGCCGGATCACACCGCTTCTGGGCAGCCGGTACTCGGGGCCAAGCAGTGTCGAGATGGCCGCTATGTATTCCTCGTCGCCGTCCTCCAGGATCCTTGCGATGCTGGTGGTATTGTTACACTCTGTTGCTGCTTCCATGGTAAACCTCCTTATGATTGTGGTGTCACGGCGATGCCGCCGTTCTCCAGGGTGATGACAGCGTCTGCCATGTTTGCAAGCTCAGCCGTCTGGGTGATGCAGATCTCGTTGCGGTAGCCTCCGAGTTCCATGGCCTTCCGCTTCGCCGCGAAGAACTCCCGCTTCTTCAACGGGTCCAGCGCACCATCCTTCTCGTCGGAGTAGGTGACCTCGAAGCGCCTGCCTGAGGCCGCAGCCGAATACAGTGAGATCGCCTTGGTAAGCGAGTCCTCGATCCAGGTACGCTCACCGCCGCTCATGCGCCTGATGCTCTTGGTTTCGTTCGTCTCGCCGTCGATAACGAGGATGTCGAACACCTCCTTCATGCCCTTGTTGTCCGCCCTGGCTGCCTGGGTCTCCAGCTTCACCGCGAACCGACCGCCATACTCTTTGAGGAGTACGTTTGCCATGGCCGTGATCTGCGGGCCGGCGTCATCCAGCTGGAGGGCGATGATGCCGTTGTCGCCGAAGGCCTTCTCCAGGGTGGCCCACTGGGATATCTCGTCGTCAAGATACGTTATGCTGGCCGCCACAGTGGACAGCTGATCTTCCGCCTCCTCAACGGACCGCACTGCTTCCTGGGCTGCCCCAAGTTTCTGCCTCAGCTCCCGCTCGTGGGTGGTTGTGGTCACTCTCTTTACCTCGATGTCTTCGAGTGACTTCTGCAGCGCTTCCCGTTTCTGCTTCACCTCGTCGATCGCCGGTATGTCCATGGCCTTTGCTGTGAGTAACGTAGCCTCGTTCTCCAGCCCCGTTATCTGCTCCGTCAACCCGGCGAGAGCCGACTGCCGCTCTTTTGTCAGATCGTCGCTTTCTTTCAGCAGTTCCGGGAAGGACGCTTCTGCCACTTCCGCCCGTGCGAGCGCGTCGCCGGTTTTCTCCAGCGTCGTCAGGGCTGCGCTCACTTGTTTGAGCCTCTCGCGGAGCGTGTTGAGCCGAGTTTTCGTGTCGGTAATTTCTGTGCGTATGATTTCCTGACCCACCAGTTTTGTTTTCAGGCCTACTATCTCGGCCATTAATGTGCTGTCATTGCTGCCTGCCGTGCGCGCTGCCGCCAGGGTTTCCATTAATGCCGGAATGGCTTCTTTCGCCTTCACCGCGTCCGCCACAAACCGGCACTGCTGGGCCATGTCGAGGGAGCACGGCACGTCGTTGAGCCTGGCCGCCGCCCTCTTCGCTTCTGCAAGGCTTCGCTCGGCATCCCGTATGGCATGGTCCCGTTGCAGTTTCACTATCTGGAGCTGTTTTTCCTTCTGTGCCACGGCCGTTTCGATGGCGGCGAACGCGGAAAGTTTTGAGAGTAGCGCTGCGTGCTTTTCCTCCAGGGGTGGCAGTGCCTCCCGCAGATCGCCCACGGATTTTTCCAGTTCAACTTTTCTTGCTGCCTTGTCCCGTAGCTGTGGCAGAGCCGATATGAGGATGCTGGCCTTTTCTTGCTTCTCCTTCAGGGCTGCTTCCTTTGCAGAGAAGTCTGCAACCCGTCTGTCAAGGATTTCCCGAAGTTCATGTGCCTTCGCGGTCTTGGCCTTTGCCTCGGCTTCCAGGGTTGCCTTTTCCTCCATGGCCTTCCGGTGACCTGCTATGGCAACGTCACACTCGTTGATCTCACCCTGGATCTTCACCGTATCACGGGAGAGATTGTCGAGGGTCGTTAATGCCCCCTGAATATGCTTTTCTGTTTCGCATACGAACTGGAGCTTTTCCTCCTTCGTTGTTGTAATGTCGGCAAGCCGCCTTTTTTCGAACGTCAACGCTTCCGTTCTATTGGTGAGCTCCTGTTTGATCCGCCGTGCCTTCTCTGAGATGAGCTTCAAATGGTCGATGTTGAGCAGCTCCACAAACAGGGCCTTGATGTCTCCCTTGCTGTAGTCCGCGAGGGCTCGGGCGTTCTGACATCGGAAAATTGATGTGAAGAAGAGTTGCGGGCTTCCCACGAGATCCTCGACAACCCTGTCGTAGGAATTGACCTTGCCGTCTATTCCGGGCATGGTCACCCACTCTTCACCGTCCTTCCGGTAGAGGTAGGCCTCCTGCTTTCTGGTTTCCACGTCGATTACGATAAGTGAGCGGAAGAGCTGACCGTTGAGCTCGAATTCGAAGTCCTTGACAGCATCGCCGTAGCACTGCTCGTAATAACTGAAAGCAGCCGGACTGTATGTGGCCCCTGCCCTGTATGCCATCAAACGAAAGGGGGTAAGGCTGTCTATAAGAGTAGACTTTCCTGATCCGTTGGGGCCGGACAGAACCACAATCCCCGGTGGCAAGCCCGAAAGGTCGATGATAATGTCATCAACACCCAGTCCCGCTTTTATCCCCAAAAACCCTTTAAGCCGCAGCGATCTCGGTCTCATAGTTTCCCTCCATGGTGGCGTATGCCTGTTTCAGGATGTCCTCGACCTCGTGAGTTTCCAGCACATCCAGTTTTTCGATGACTTCCCGCGTGATCTCAGCACCGGTCGTCTGTGCCCACTGCATGAGCTTATCTTCCAGGCTAGTAGACCGGCTGATACCTTCTGCCCTGACACGAATCTTTGGGATAATTACCTTCTCAATTTTGACGTCCGCTGCACCCCTGGCAAGGGCAGCCGCCCGGATCGCCTCTTCGTCCACTTTGTGAAGGTCTTCCTCCCCGATTTCATAAACCACTCGGACGAGTTCTCCCTGCTGTACGTCGGCTATTGTGTCGACGGTCGGCAACCCCTCGGGCCGCTTTGTACGCATGACCCTCGCCGGCGTCTCATAAAAGCGTGACTCAACCACGCCGTCGTGAATGTCATGGATGTAGAACCCTTTGGCTTCCGTCTCGCCGTGGTTGAGCCTGGTGATACTGCCACAGTAGTAGATGGTGTCCCAGGACTGCTGCTTGTGGATGTGACCGAGCAGGTATGCGTCGCATCCGGCAAGCTTCAGATCACCGGTGGTGAGTTCAAGGTCGCGCCCGGTCATGACCTGGCCGGTGGAGGTCTGTGATCCTGTGACGGTCAGGTGACCCACGAGGATGGTCGGGACCCCTGCCTCCCGCATGGACTGGTTGACGATGCTCCAGCCCTGGAACATCTCCCGGATCAAAGACACCGTATCCAGGCTGCTGCCCCTTATGGCACCCAGGTTTGCAGCGACCACGTTCGCTTTGGTAACGGTGGGAAGGCAGGAAATCAGAACTTTGGGCCTGGCCCCGTCAACGATGGTGGTGAATTGGCTACCGATTAATCCTACCTGACCGGGCCAGTCGGTGGTGTAAATGGGAAATGAGCCTGCAAGTTCGCCGAGGAGACCTACACTACCCGGTGCGTCATGGGTGGATGTGCCCCGAATGATGAAAACCGGTGCAATATCGGCACATTGGCGAATGAACGCAGCAGCTGCCAAAGATGCCGACGAGCCAAACACCACCGCCTCGTCATAGACGTCTCCGGCAATGACAATGATGTCGGGTGTTACAGTGTGCGCAATTTCTATTAGATGATCTGTACATTTGATGATGTCGTCGAGGAGCCCTGCTTTGTTGTTATCCGTAAAGTGAAGGTCTCCTGTGTGTAAAACGCGAAGATTCATAATATCCTCCTTAGTATGTAGTGGGCTGCATTCTTGCCCGTGTGAATCCTTTTGTGTACCAGGGGTTGGACGTCCTGTCCTCAAATGCCTCTGCAAAAACGTTGAGGCCGAATCCATACGCACAATTGGTTAACGGATTGTGAACTTCCTTCTCCCGGGTGCCAAATCTCATGTCTCGTCCACCTCCTTTGCGATCGCCTTCTGTCCGATGCCCGACATGACCACGACGGCCCTGTATACGTCGTTTCTCACAAGGGTGTACCCGCTGTCGGCCAGTATTTTTGCAAACTCGGAGCGTTTCCACCCCGCCTTAGGGTCCGACATCTTTCGATTGAAATCCCCCTCGTCAACCCCCAACCGAATGGCCGCTGCCTTCTTGGTACCATAGCATGCTACGAAGTCAGCGATGATCTCGTCGATCTTCTCAGCCGCCTGTTCCTCGGTCATACAATTTCCTCCAAGAGAAATTGGTTATCATTGGGAGTCCTCTCTGGTATCATAGGGAGCATGGGACAGGTCATTGACAGTATTACCGTAATATTGTTTGATGTGAAAAAAAATATCCAGAGAGCAAAAGCCGCACGCCTGTGCGATCTTGGCCAGGTTGCGGACCGTGGGCGCGTGGCCCTGTTCCCACAACCTGATGTCCTGCCTGGATACGCCCACCAGACGGCTAAATTCTGCCTGGTTCAGGCGGAGGGAAAGCCGGATGATCCGTATGCTGTCGGCGTTGTATTCGATCATAGCGGACATAGGCAATCATACTACGGTAATATTGTCTTGTCAAGGAAATTCTTTTGAAATACACTTCTGTAGTGTTTCGGGGAGGAAAGGAGACATCATGGGAAAATATCTAGCGCGACTCATCAAGGAGGAGCGATCGAAAGTGTTCCAGGAAGAGATTGCCCGGAAAGTGGGGCTCTCCCCCGGGTCGATCCATAAAGCCGAGACAGGCTACACGCAACACACGATCGAACTGTACGAGAAGTTTGCCGATTATTTTAAAATACCCGTGCTGAAACTTATTGCCGAGGATCGGGAGTATGGTCCGGAGGCCTGGGGGGACATCACTGCCCTGCCCGAAGACGAACGGAAGCTTCTGGAGGACTACCAATTGTTAAAACGGGTGGACCCGACGAAACAATCAGTAAAACAGATTCTGGACTTTTTCAAATTTACCTTATTGGGCTTCAAAGAGAAAGACGTGGAGTCACGTCCGGCAGATGACGAATTCAGTGGCATTACAGGAACGCGTAAACATTAGACAATCATAGGTATCATCATGAACTATATACATCCCGTAGAAGCTGGAATAGAATCTCAGGGCACCGCCGAGGTGCCCTCTGAGTTGGAAGATGGTTTTTTTATCAAACAAAAGGGGGCGTTGTATCAACTCGAAATGACAGAGGAAACCGCAGAGGCCATGCTTCTCGCGAGACGATTGTACCCCGACATTGCACGCCTGGTTGACCAATATCTGGTCTTCCTGGTGGACGAGCGCAAAGCGACAGACGTCCGCGCTCCATTACGGCTGGTAAAATGAGCTGAGGGGCGATACTTTTCCTCATTTTTATAGGTGGCTGTTTCCTGGCCGTGTCCGGACTGTGGATACTACCGCTCTACTTCCTCGTCGCCTTCGGCCTCGTGCCCCTGGCGATCATGGCCAGTGTCTCATCCATCGACGCGTTCATTACATGGGTCCGCCGCAATCTGTAGCATACATCTTGCTCATGATGCAGAAGGTGTATTTGCTGAGCTGTAATCAAAGTTACTGGAGGATACATACGGTCAACTGATGCCGGGGTCTAGCCAGCAAGCCGTTGACAGGCTTGACGATACGCAACCACCCGCATGCAAAATCGCAACCTAATGAAGGAAGATTACAAGCAAGGCATTAACTGAGAGGAATATTCTCCATTCTCTCAATAACGTCCTTCAGGGAACCCGTGAATGGACCGTGTGACTCCATCTTGATTGAGGTTAGAGCTGTCGCGAACCTGAGAGAGTCTTCAACCGAGTGTTCCAGTCTTCTCGCCAAGTATGCTCCGGCAAAGGTGTCTCCGCGTCCCATTCTTCCTTCTGTACTCCTGTTGTTAAACTTCGCAAACATCGTTTTTCCCTTACTGCGTGCAAGTGCCCCATCCGAACGCGTTATGACGGTCTCTTTGCTTCCCCAGTCCTCCAGCATGTTGGCCTGGTCCTGAATGTTGTCGGTGCCGGTGAGCGCTTTTGCTTCCATCGTATCAACTTTAACAAAGTCGACAATATTCAATATTTTATATTTTTCCGGAATATCAACCAGCTGAATAAATCCTGCCTGATTGTCAACATTCCAGACGAGGCTTTGCATGTCCACCGACAGACGGAATCCACGCTCCTTTAGTTCTTCCATAAATTCAATAGAGAATTCGTTGACACTAAGGCCGCCGAGGTGGATGAGACAAGGTTTAATAGGGGGAACATCATCAGCGCTGAATCGCCCGCCTCGCTTTATGAGAAAAGATTGCCTATCATCGACATTTGCGGTTGGGAAAACAACCCGAAATTGAACAGCCTCTGCAGATTGAATATAGAGATCAAAGCCAGCCGCTTTTAGTAGCTCTAAAAGTTGTCTCTCGTTCTCTCCTATTCCCGTAATTACGGCAAGCTTCTTTGTCAGGCATCGGGCCGCCAGAGGACCAAAGAACGGAGGACCACCCCGTTCAATGAAGGGAGACCCCTGGAAAGGAATAATCTCTCCGGTACCCAGGTGACCGATAAACACGATGTCATACTGTTTCATTGTTACCTCAGCTCATTTTGCTCTAACTCATTTTTTAATCGCATGAAATAATCTCTGACATACTTAAAATCTTTGAGGGCCAGTTCCCGAGTTTCGGCGAAGGAAAGTCCTTCCCACCGAGTCTGAAGATTGTCCAGTATATCGTCTATAGACCATTTCCCATACACTCTTCTCAGATATCGGAAGACCCCTATGACCCCGAACATATCAAGTTTATCAGCGTCATAGAGTATCTTCGACTCAAGGGTAGTTCTTTCTTCAAAAGATATCCCTGTGTCGTGTACCGCGATTGCATGAAGAACAGTATTTCTTTTTCCGGTTGGAAAGCTGATCCTTTCCAAAACCGGCTCTGCCTTCTGGGCACCCAGCACCCCGTGCAAGCCTGCTTCTTCAAGGTAATGCCACCCCAGGTCGTGCAGATAGGCTGCTGCAGCCAGCACCTCAAGATCGGCATCCAGTTTTTTTCCAAGAACGGCACATCGCCTCAGTACGCGAAGACTATGATCCTTCCCGTGTGCTTCGGAAGGGCGGGGAGCTTTCTGTATCTCGACTTCAAGTTCTTTTTCGAGCAAAAGAATCCATTTCTGCCAATTGTTCTTTCTATCATCCATGTGGTCTCTCTGGCATGTTGCGTGACGTGCCGGTTATGACGGGCGATCCGGAATAGCGTTCTCTGAAAACCAAGGATCGGCAAATGATTTTCGGCTCTCGTCTATTCCAATATCATAATCTACAACCAGTGAGAAAACAACCGCTCTGCGTGTTCCGATTGCTTCATGTCAAGCGAGTATGGCGAGGATAAGTGTCTAATTTCACAGATTTCTGATATTGTGATTATATTACAGGATATTCGGCGCAATCTCCAAGAGATTGGGCATTGCTTCGATAACAAAATCCGCCTCTTCTTCAAATCCTGCCTCACCATAACCGTAGGTTGCTGCAACTGTTCTCAGGTTTGAGGCCTTGCCTGAATCGATGTCTGCTTTACCATCCCCAACTAAAATTGCCTCCTCTGGCTTCACGTTCAAGTTTTTGAGGAGGTAAATAATCGGTGCGGGGGATGGTTTTCTTTCCGGTACCGTATCGCCTCCTACAATCACTTTAAAATGCTCGTACAACCCTAGCGTACTGCATATCTTCACAGCAAATCGCTCAGGTTTGTTTGTGACAATTGCCTTGCAATAACTGTTCAAAGATTCCAGGGTCTCTATTGTCCCTGGATACGTTACCGTTGTGTCTGTCAGATGCGATGAATAGTATTCAAGGTATCTTTCAACCGGTACGTTTGTGTCCTCATGAATATCGTACTGTTCAAGAACTTTATGAATGACCCATATGGCGCTATTTGTTAGGCTCAGCATTTTAGCTACCATTGAAGGGGTAAGGTCCTTCAGGCCGTATGTTCTAACTGCATGGTTAATGGCATTCGTCGTATCAAGTATTGAATCGACCAAGGTACCATCAAGATCAAATATAATAAGGCGAATCGGCAATCACGCAACCCTGATTATGTGAAATCAGTATGTAAACCTCTGTACGGCAAATTGTGTTGCCGCGCAACTAGCCCCTCAGGCTAACCGAGAGCCACTGTTAACCATCTGAAAATTCTATGAGCAGCGTTTAGACAAAAATATTTCTGTCATTTAACCTTTATTGGAGTAGTTGCCCTTTGCATTAAAAGATCAAAGGGGCTTTTCTTATCTAATACAGACTTTTGTTGTTTTTTACTCCAAATGGTCTCAGGCCTTGTTTGAACAATAAACAAATTTTCCGGAAATGGAATCTCCTTATCTACAGCCCACTCTATATCTTGTGGGCATCCATAATGCTCCTCAATCTTATTTGCGATTCTTGCCAACTCTCCTATTTCTTCATCGTTTAAGCAAGGAGCTTTTTGAAGCTCAGAAGGTAATTCTGCGGTTATGAGTTTCTTTTCGGAATCGCAGGTGTACTGGAAATGTTTATCGGTGGATATATGTTTTTCCATTACTTCTAAAAGCACCTTATTAATCATCCATCTGTCTGGGGTGACCTTTCCTGAAACAACGGCTTCACCGAGCCCAAAACTTCCCTCAATCGTGATTACCGATCGATCACCATTTCCAGGATTTAGCGTAAGTATAACGCCGGCCGATTTGGAATTTATCATCTGCAACACAGCAACGCCGATAGGAGCATACCCGAGACTATAGTTTCCTTTTGCACGGTTTACTAATGACCGCTGGTTCAGGGTGCTCCCCCATACTTTAATGATGTTCCGTAGAACTTCATCTCTACCCCTCACATACAGGAACGATTCATATTGACCTGGATGGCTCGCAGCTCCCGCAGACCTCGTGGCAACAGGACAATCTTGAATTCCTGTTTTATCACACAGTTCTCCATAGTAAGAAAGAATCGTATCAGCCATCGCAGATGGCATTTGCTTCGATTCAACAATCCCTCTGGTCACATCGGAAGCCTCCTGCCATTTTGAGAGATCGGCAGTGTTCTCGGGATCCGCCTTAAATGAACCAAAATATTTTTCAACTTCAGCAAGAGCCCCTGTTTCGTTCATAAACATTTCATATGCGTCAAGACTCAGTGCAAACCCATGAGGTACGCGAAATCCAGCCTGCGTTAACTCCCCGAGATTTGCACACTTCTTGCCGACAATGTCATTGTATTCCTTTGTCAATTCCTCCAACCGATAAATCCATTTTTTGTTATCCTTTGCTTCCACCTCTAACCTCCTTCCTGACTTACAAGGCTATCATAAATAGGAGGAGGGGCAAAGAACTTGCCCCTCCCCTCACATCTATGCTGCCTTTTTCACGATGGTAACTATACCTTTGTCTCCGTCCACTCTTATCAGGTCTCCGGTCTTGATGACCATGGTCGCGTTGCCCGTGCCCACAACTGCCGTTATACCATATTCTCTGCTCACTATTGCTGCATGGGTAAGAAGTCCGCCAAGATCACTCACTGCTGCTTTAATCTTGGTAAAAACCGGCGCCCATGCAGGGTTAGTATACCTGCAAACTAAAATGTCATCCGTCTGGACCTGGGTTATCTCATCCAGAGAAGTCACAACCTTTGCATATCCTTCCACAACGCCGGGAGAGGCGGGATGGCCTTTAAGTTCAGTAATATCTTCAGGCACAACTGCAATTCCCTTTAACCACCCTTGTACGGTTTCATCTGTTACCCCGTAATTCATAATTACGAATGGGTCTGGGATAACTTCTGGAGGTACTCCCAACATCGGAGGAGATGACCATTTTTTTGCAGCCTCAATAATCTGTTTCCGTTTCTTTGCCTTTTCTTTCCAATTTTCAGATAGAGGAATACCTTCGCCTTGTGCCCAGATCATGTACAAATCGTATATGAGCGTTGGTATCTCATACCAATTGAAGAGAAAGAGGTCGTCTGGTTCCTCAAGTATCTCATGCTTAACGATCAAGCTACCGATCTCTTTCATTTTCATGAACCATAAGCTATGAATGTAATGTTCACACCAAAATATATGGTTTTCAGTATATGGATAAACCCTTCTCGTTATATCATAGAGTTCATCGAAGGCCTTTCTGTCCTCTTCATTTGTTATGAGCTTGCGATATCCTTCGACAAGCTCTTTTCGGGCTTTATCGAGTTCATCAAAGGGCCTTTCAATCTCCTTCCCTTCTTCAAGCGTTTTTATATAGCCTTTCAGATACTCAAACGGCACGTCTGGATTGGTTAACCAACATCCCTCGTGGTGGAACCATCCACTACCGCATGAAACATAAAACCAAGGATCCTGAACTTTATTGTACTCATCCAACCATTTCTTCCCGGTGTCGCTTTTTCCAAGTTCTTCCAATTTTTGTTGGACGGACTTATCATGTTTCAATATCTTGGCGACATCAGGTGAGTTCAGAGCTAACTTTGCCAGTTTGGCGAGTTCTTCCTGCGGTCTAAACATCTCTACTTTCACGCCGGCAATCATTTTTGTTATGATAGTACCGGTAATATTGGGAAAGAGTTTCTTACAAAAATCACTGAAAACGATGGAAGCAAGGTAAGCGGGACCCAATTCTCTGTGGAAGTGCCAGGCCTCGTACATCAGACTCACCAACCTGTAAAAGGCATCCAATACCTTGTGGCCGGATGAAACCCACGAGGAGGGGTCTGGGAACACCATTGCATCAGGTTCGCATTTCGGTAACTCCTCCGGTATTTCGAGACCCTTTATTTTCTCACCAACTTTTTTGATATTGTTACGCCATGATTCAAACATCTCGGGGCCATATTCTTTAAAGAAGAATCCCATGACCCGTTTTGCAAAGAGCTCTTCTTTTGCCTTCATAACATCCTCAGGAGGCAGATAGAAGGCAGGGGTGGCGTAGAATGAGCACCCAAGAACCCGGTGATACCATCCTTGTGCCATGGGTATGCACCAAAACCTTGTCGTCGAGGCAGAGATAGCGGTTTGCCATGCGTCCTGAAGAAGCAAGTCAAGCGGATATATGGGCTCAGCCGCATGGAGTTTGTCTTGAAGCCAAAGAGTTCCGTTTTCAAATTTTGTTCTTTCTGGAGTTGTGCCAAACATGAAATATTTTGGATACATTTCTTCCCAGCCCTTCAACTCAGAAGGTATTTCTACCTCCTTGGGAAAAGGAAATCTGTCCTTACTATCTTTTTCTGAATTCATAAGATTTACCCCCTTCGTTTTAGTATATTTATTGTTGTTCTGTTGCATGCAATATGTTTAGCCTAAATCATTTCTTCTTTTGAAAAGGATTTAATTTCTTTGTTACTCATTCCGGTCACTATCTTGCCATCCATGTAGCGCCAGGTATCGTTGTGATGCTCCAGGTCGTTAGAAGCCACACAATCCCGGGCAAGAATAACGTCGTAATCCCGCTGATAAGAGTCAATGGCTGTGGTACGCACACAGGCATGGGTATATATCCCTGCCAAAATCAGATGTGTCACGCTCCAGTTTTTTAGCATGTAATCCAGTTCTGTTTGAAAAAAAGCGCTGTAACGTTTCTTCACAAGCACGGCATCACTGGGTTCAGCAGCCAGCTCTTCAAGTAACTTGGCTCCATCGCTGCCCGCGACGCAAATGGGAGTGCCTTGTTTTCTGAAATGCCGAAATGCGTCAGTCATATCCTGTCTAAACTCTGTTCTAACCCAGACTACAGGATACTTCTTTGCTCTTGCGATGCGAACCAGGTCATTGATATAATTTACAAAAGCGCCACGCTGTTTTACTAACAATTCATGTGTAAAAAAGTCTTTCTGCACATCTATGACAAGTACTGCAGCTCTCATAGTTTTCCATCTCCCGATTATTATAATAGTTGCGGTAACACTCTATTTTTAGATCTTCTTAAATAGCCTTTGGAGCGTTCATCATCCTTGTTGGGCTTGTCTTCTCCCTATCTTTTGACTTCAACTCCAACCTTTTCTCTGTCCCAGGTGTTCGGGGTAATACCTGCCTGTTTCAGCAAATATTTCTGTACCCTTTCTGTAGGAGTTTTGGGCAGGCTTTCCATAAATTCTACAAAACGGGGTACTGCAAAGTACGGCATTCTATCGACAGCGTAAGCGATCAATTCCTCGGGAGCAAGTTTCTCACCTGGTTTGAGGACTACACATATTTTTACTTCATCTTCTGGCATCTCGGCCCTCACTGCAACAGCCGCAGACTCTAGGACCTTGGGGTGAGAATTAATGGCCCGTTCAACCTCAAAGGAGGAGATATTCTCTCCTCTCCTTCGGAGGGAATCCTTCTTCCGATCTTCGAAATAAAGGAATCCATCTACATCCCGCTTAGCGAGGTCTCCTGAATGGAACCAGAGGTTGCGGAACGTTTCGAGGGTTTTGTCGTGCATATTGTAATATTCAAGCATCATAGTAAAGGGCTCTTTCGGTCGGAAACAAATTTCTCCAGGTACACCCACTGGCACCTCATTGTCTTCATCATCAAGGAGCTTGATCTCATAGATTGGCAGGGGTTGTCCACAGGAACCCGGCTTCCTGTCAAGGAGGGTCGTATGAACCGGAATACCGACCTCAGTCATCCCCCACCCTTCCAGACATTTTACTCCGAATCTTTTCTCGAACCGTTCCATGACGTCCTGGGGACATCCTCCACTGAGGACAACTTTGACAGTGTTGTCTATATCGTCGGTCTTCACCGGTTGTTTTTCGAGAATAGGTATCACAGCACCCAGTGAGTTGAACTGGGTCGCTTTGTATTTGCGGATATCTTCCCAGAATCGGCTCGCGCTGAATTTGTCCGAGAGGACTACCTGGCCTTCTGCAATAAGGGCCGAGATGACGGTCAGGCACTGTCCGTTCATGTGATAGAGGGGCATGAAGGTATAAAATATATCATCTGGGCCTCCTTCGCGGAGGGGGAGCAACTGCTCCGCTGTCACAATCCAGAACTTGTGTGGACCAAGAGCACCCTTGGAAAGACCCGTGGTGCCTGATGTATAGATGATATTCTGGGGGTCATGGGGATAGATTTTGATGTCAATAGAGGTCTCGGGGGCGTTGAAGAAGTCTTCCCAGCTCACAAGGGGGATTCTGGAACCGGCTGTTTCTTCTTTGGTCAGGCCTCCCAGAACTACCATCTTCTGCACTTTCTTCAGGTTTTCCTCAATCAGTTTGACTCGGTCCAGCCATTCGTGATCAATAAACAAAATCTTTGAGTCTGACTGGTCAACAATGTGGCGAAGAAATTCACCCTTGTAGGCGGTGTTAATAGGCACTTCTACTGCTCCCATCTTTGCCGAGCCCCACCATATAAAAATGTACTCGGGACAGTTGGGGAGCATGATGCTGATCTTATCGCCCTTTGTCATGCCATGTTTCTGGAAGGCGTTGGCGCATCTATTGGCGTATCGATCCATCTCCTGGTAGGTAAACGACTGGTCCTTGAAGCGAAGAAAAATCTTATCGCTGTTTTTTTTGACCCTATCCTCAATCAGTTCACCAAGGACATAGGGGTTTTTGCTTTCCGCCATGATAATATCTCCTTTTACGTACTGAAGGTGCCCGTCAACTAGCTCGTGACACGGCTACCTTTGCTTATCTTGTAACTTCTGCTGATTCACCGGTGCCGCATCCATGATTTCATGCAACATCTTGGCTGCTTCAGCGGCAAATACAGGATCAGTTATGTGTGCGTCTACTTCTTTCACCTTAATCTCACTTTTTAGTTCCTGCTTTAAGGTGTCAAAAAAGGCATAATTCGCCTCGGGATCATCGAAGTGTTCTTTAACCCATATGTCCAGTATGGAGAGGCCTCGCAGTGGGAAGATGACACCTGTCTTTCCTTTTGCTTTATTTATCTTTTCAGCCATCACCTTTGCTATTTCGATCATTTCATTCTTTTTTGTTCTTAGAACGTATATACCTGTGCCGTGGACATGGACATGTTGGCACCTGAATCGCTCTGGGATCCTGTCTGGCGAACCGTAAATTATGTGATCAATATTCCCCGGGGCAATAAGCTGGGGGATGCCCATTCTTCCCGCTGTTTCTAATCTTGTTGGGCCTGCATCAGCCCATCCCTGATAAACATTGTCTACCACCTCATTGGTGGAAAGGTCAAAAACACCCTGCATGAGGCCCCCTTCAATCATCTCTTCCATGGCCTTCCCTCCGCAGCCATTGGAGTGAAAGATAATTGTCTCATAGCCCTTGCTTTCAAGTTCCTTTTTTACATCGAGACAGCAGTTGGTTGTACCCCCTAACGTCGTCATCCCGATGGTTGGCTTTTTTGAAGCATTGAGTTCAACGGTGGCTGCCATCCCCATTACCGCCCCTGCAGCCTGCATGAGCGTTACCTCTGTCACCTTGTTTATGCCCGCGATATCGGCAATAGACGAAATCATCACGACATCCTTCGTCCCCACGTATGGGCGAGTATCACCGGATGCTATTGTGGAAAGCATTACCTTAGGAAGACCAAATGGAAGGGCCCTCATGATTCTCGTTCCAAGCGTTGTCCCCATCGTCCCTCCGAGAGAGATCACGCCATGCAATCTTTTCTCTCCATAGAGTTCCTCACAAATGCTAATAGCCCCGTCCGACATCATTTCCATCATACGGTTTTCCTGTCCGCCCACTCCCATTTCGAGAAGTTCCTCCACAGTGCTTTTCCCGCGTTCTGCTACTGCTTCTCGCGGAAAATCAGGTGAAAACATCAACGTGCCTCGATATCCTGTACCCACATCTATTGTTGTAACCATATAACCATTCTTTTCAATCAAGTTCTTGACGTAAAGATACTCTTCTCCTTTTGTGTCCAGAGTCCCTACGAGAACGATGTTCTTTTTCATTCGATTTCTCCCTGAGTATCATTAAAACTTATGTTCATCCCCGTCCATACCCCTGCACCAGTGCAGCCACTGCAGCAATAGCAGCTATCCTTTTCTTGTTGTCCGTTTGATGGGGCAGCTTTGCTTCAAGGGGTATCTCCCGCTCTGTGATGGCAAGCATGTCATCTGGCAGTGTTGTTTCAGTTTCGATAAAATGTGTCCCCAGTTTACCTTTCACAAAGCGCGGGTTTTCCATGACCGCCAAGTGGAAGGGGATATTGTTCTTCATTCCGGTAATGATGTATTCGTAGAGTGCCCGCCGCATTCTCTGTATTGCCTCAGACCGGTCTCTTCCCCAGACAATAAGCTTCGCGATCATGGGATCATAGAAGGGCGGTATCGTATAACCGCTGTACACGCCGCTATCAACGCGAACACCCGTCCCTCCCGGAGCGTTATAGCTTCTGATCTTCCCCGGTGTGGGGACAAAGTCTTCAAAGGGATCTTCCGCATTGATACGACATTCAATAGCGCTCCCCCGCACCTTCACATCCTTCTGCGTGAGGCGTAAGGGAAGTCCCGAGGCAATTCGTATCCCCTCTTTCACGATGTCAACCCCGGTAACCATCTCGGTGACGGGATGCTCCACCTGGACCCGGGCGTTGACCTCCATGAAATACAACTTTCCATCAGAGTATAGGAACTCCATGGTCCCTGCGCCTTCGTAACCGACCATCCGTGCGGCGTTGGCGGCCTTTTCTCCCATGTCTTTCCGGAGTTTCGCGCCAACAACCGGAGAAGGAGATTCTTCGATAAGCTTTTGATGTCTTCTTTGTATGGAACACTCTCTCTCGCCCAGGTGTATAGCATTTCCGTAAGAGTCTCCCAGGAGCTGAAACTCTATATGGCGGGGATTGGTCAGGTATTTCTCAAGGTAGACATCAGGTATGCCAAAGGTGGTCGCGGCGATGGCCTGCGTCGACTCCAGAGCCTTTTCCAGTTCCCCTTCACTCCACACGATGGTCATCCCGATTCCCCCTCCACCGCCGGAGGGCTTAATGATGACCGGATATCCGGTCTCCCTCGCTATGTCCCGTGCCTGCTTGAATTCTGTTACACACTCATCGGTTCCGGGTACCACAGGGACCCCCGCTCGTATCATCTCTTTCCGTGCTGCAATCTTGTCGCCCAAGAGGGCAAGAACCCTGCTTGACGGTCCGATAAACTTTATGCCCTCATCTTCACACATGGCGGCAAATTTTGGGTTCTCAGCCAGGAAGCCGTACCCGGGATGGATTCCATCCGTTCCACTCTGTTTTGCCACTTCAATCAGCTTTTCCATCTTGAGGTAGCTCATCGTTGCCGGAGCAGGGCCGATGTGATACGCCTCATCGGCATACTTCGCAAAGAGAGCGTCCTTGTCCGCGTCCGAATAGACCGCAACGGACGGGATGCCCATCTCCTTACAGGCCCGCATGATGCGGACGGCTATCTCTCCACGATTGGCAACAAGGATCTTTTTCAGCATGTTATACCACCACCATGAGGACATCCTGGGGTTCCACGATCTCCCCTATCTGGGCGCAGATCTCTTTGACGACCCCGCCGTGGGGACAGTTGAGATGTCGTCTCATTTTCATGGCCTCGATCATTGCCACAAGATCACCGGCATTGACCGTATCCCCTACCTTCACCTCAAAGGAGAGGACAAGGCCTGCCATGCCGGCCATGACCGATCCTTCCTGGGCTGCCTTCTTCGCTTTTGTGGGTGCAGACTCTGCCTGGATGGTGGTCTCTGCTTCTCCCGTTCCATTCCAGACCGGGGAGATCTTGACGTTGAAGACCTCCCCATCCACATCAACGTTGAATTCTGAGGGGAACTCCGCAGGGATGTTTGTTGGGAGGGTGGGTTTCCCTGCGGAGCGCTTGGCTGCTTTCTTTGGGTCAGCACGTTTGACGGGCTGGCCAGGAACCATGATCCTGAGAAGGAGTTCGTCATCAGACAGGTCGGGACCGACTTCCTTTCTGATCTGATCTAAAGGTTTGAATCTCCCTTGTGGTTGCCAGTTAGCCAATTGCTTACCCCTAGGCGTGGCCATTATTTTATCCTTCACGTTCTGGTCGAGGGGGCCTGCGGGCTCACCGTAAAACCCGAGCACATATTTGATCACCTCATCGGTCACGTGCATATAACGCTCGCCCGATATGATGTTCTCTACGGCTTGTGCACCTACCATCTGCGAATATGGTGTTGCCATGACAGGGTATCCAAGATCTTTACGGACATGAATTATCTCTTCTAACACCTGAGGAAGGAGGTCTCCCTTGCCAACCTCATTAAGCTGACGAGTCAAGTTCGTCATCATGCCGCCGGGAACCTGGTGTTCGAAATAGTACAAATCATACTCTCTGGGGATACCGATGGGAAGACCTTCCTTCTCTGCAACTGTGCGAAAATGTTCTGACACCTTGGCAAGAGCGTCCTCATCAATTTCCGATGTGTATCCCAGCCTTTTAGCGTTACGCAAAATAGATTCCACAGCGGGCAAAGAGGTTCCATTGGCAAGAGGAGCGACCGCCGTGTGCAGAATAGTAACCCCTGCCTGGATGGCTTCCAGGTAACAAAGGGGTGCCAATCCCATATTGCAGTGGGAGTGGAATTCAATTGGGATACCATCACAGTTTTCAAGAACAACGGCCAGCAATTCCCGGGTCCGCTCTGGGGTGAGAACCCCGCCTGCATCTTCGATCCTGATGCTGTCCACAAGGTCCTTCATCTTTGCAATCATGCGCGTCTTGCGAGCCCAGTGCTCACTGTCGTGGACAGGGCTAAACGTATACATCAAGCCTCCTACATTTTTAGCGCCCTCGTTTTTGACTATTTCTGAAAAGTAACGAACGGCTTCCATATCCGTCTGATAGTCACAATTCCAAAAACTTCTTATTCCATTAGCCACACATCGCTTTATCCAAAGAGCAATCACATCGCGAGGCGTATCAATATCGAAGGAAGCAAGACTTCCGATCATAAATGATGTTTCCAGGGGGGTTTTCGGCATCATTTTAGAGAGAAGGCGTATCCTCTCCCAGGGGTCCTCATTAAGAGCACGCACTTGAACGGTAATACCGTTACCACCCACCGTCCCTACTGTAATGAATCCTACCTGATCCATGATCTCGGCGATGGGCAAAATATGATCGGTTCTCATGGTAAAACCCCAGAGGCTCTGTTGGGCATCTCTGAATGTCTGGTCGACAAAAGTCAGTTTTTTCTCGTGCACTATTTCCTCCTTATATGTAGCATCTGCCGCTCAGCCATCTTTATTGATGAACCATCCTGTGTTGAAGTCACATATATATAAATGTTAAAAAGAATACGTCTTCGATAAATCTCTGTAAAGCTAAATAATCTCTAGTGAAACTTTAGTAAAACTATAGTTTTAATGAAACATTCATATTCATTAAACAGAAGGGAAAACGAGTATTTTGGCTATTCAACAGTACTTCCATTGACTTTGACTTGCGAATCCAATAATAATATTCATCGATGTTCGATCTAAAACGCGGAAACCTATCTGTCAAGGTTCATATGGAACGTGAATGAAGCCGGATATTTCTTATCCAAAACTGAGGGCGTTTTACTATGTGGCCAGATATGGCAGTGCTCGCAAGGCTGCTCAAGCCCTTTTCGTCACAGAAGGGGCTATAAGCCAGCAGATAGCTGACTTGGAGAGGCGGTTACAGAAAAGGTTATTTGTGAGAGCACAGCGGAAGAATACTCTCACTTCTGATGGTATTAATTTATTGAAGCTTGTTACACCCCTTGTGGAGAGATGCGAGAACATCGGGCTTGAATTTGAGCTAATAGCGGGAACCTTAAAGGGAGAAGTTAGGATTGCATCCTGGACAGGTATGGTGCTCCATATACTACCTGAATACGTTAAGCAATTCAAAGCCTCATATCCCGAATGCGACATCATACTTTACAACGTCTCTAATAAACAAATCTTGTCGATGATGCTCACAGGCGAGGCAGACGTTGGGATTGGATCTTTGGAGAAACTCCCACCCGAAATAATGGGTTGGGAACTCTGGCGTTTTAAAAGGTGCTGCATTGCCCCCTTAGGGCATCCTCTCACCAAGCTTAAGCGCATCACACTTGAGGACCTAGCAAAGTATCCATTTATATTGGCTGATAGGGGTGGCGCTGGAGGGATCCGGCAAGAGGCTTTATTACGGTCTTGCAATCCTGACCTCAAGGTCGTCATGGAAGCGATCAACTGGGAAGTAATCATAAAATATGTTGAAATGGGAATTGGGGTGTCTATAGTTCCGGAAATAATGCTACAACCCAAAGACAAGGAGCGTTTGTTTTATCGAAGCCTCTCCGAATCGGAGAAAAGACTTGGTTATTCTCGATATGGCATTCTACTTATGAAAAACAAATATGTTGTTCCTGCTGCTCAGGAATTTATAAGGCTTCTGTCGCCCGAGCTTGCTCAATCACTCGATGACTCCATTTTTTCATGAATAAGGCACAATCTTTCTTAAGGACAACCACCAAATCAATTCCAATCTGTGATGCAAACACAAGAAACCGTAGATCATAAACTCACTGTGTTCGCACTTAAAATCCTCTGGAGGTTGTCAGATAAAGTTTGACCATCTCTGTTCGAAAAAACTGCACCAATGAAGTTTATCCTTCATTATCCGACTCATGCTGCAATCTTTTTAAAATCGGGTTATCAGCCGAGATTATATTGGTGGTTTCAGTCTCGTCATCAAAAACAAGAACTGCAAATCCTTTTTCAAGCTTATTTTTTACCTGTCGCAATTTTGTTTCCAGGGAAACCTCCCGGTTACCATAATCAGTTCCCTCCCGTAAAACAAATTCCTGGATAACGCCCTGTAAGGCCTCGGGGCTGAGTCGGCTTACGGGGATTATGTGTGTCGCCATTTAACCCTGCTCTCTACAATCTCAGTTGCATCGGACAATTGGACCTTGATGAGTGACTCCTACCTCCCTGAGAACATACTGTCACGATTCCCTTCTTTACTGTCTCTGTCTTTGAGTAGCTTCAAAATCGTGTCCCTTACGGTCACTTCCTTCTTCCGGCAGGCCGCCCTGAACGCATAGTCCTCTCCGACTATGGTGATGCTCTCGCGTGCACGGGTTATTGCAGTGTACAGGAGCTTGGAGTTCAGCATGATGAAGTGGGAAAACGTCATGGGAAGCACCACATGCTTGAATTCGCTTCCCTGAACCTTGTGGATGGTCAGCGCGTACCCCAGGCGCAAAAACTCCCGCGCCTCGTCGAAGGAGTACTCGACAATCTTTTTATCTCCGGGGTAGAAGACGTGGAGTACCTCATCCTCCTTGTCCAGCGCTATGATGATGCCGATCATCCCGTTGTATATGCGCTCCTTGCGGAAGTACTTCTGTCGCTCCGGTTTGCGGTAGTCAACAGGGGAGATGCAGTCGATGTTGGTGTTCTGGATGTGGACGACCTTGTCGCTCAGCGCGAGCCTGACCCTGCCCAACTCGACGGACTTGGCCTCGTTCACGGCAAACCTGTTGAGGAACTTCTGAAGCTCATCATTGAGGTTCTCGGTGCCAAGCCCCCCGTTCTTCATGGGGGTGATGATCTGGAACGTGGTCAGAAGCCCTGCGAAGTCCTTTTGCGTCAGAGCCTCGGCGAGAAGAGGCTTGTAGGACTCCGCGATGCCCATGAGGGAGTCAAAGATTCTTACAGTATTCTTCTCCTTCATGTCTTTGAACTCGATCTCCGGCAACTCGCGTTTTTTGACCTTCGCCCTGACAGCAAAATAATTGGGGATGGAGAGGTCCACAAAACCAAAGTCGGAATACTGCCCCGATTGATAGTCCACGGGGATACGGGCCTCCCGTATCTTGTTCGCGAAGACCGCGATCACCTTGTCCTCGCTCTGCCGGTATATCCGGGTGAGGGTCACAGACGGTGCAATGCCCTGCTCGATGATATCGCTGAAGGGCTCTCCTGCACCGATAGGGGGGAGTTGTGCGGGATCACCCACCATGATGAGGGTGCTTGAATCCTTCAGCCTCAGGATCAGCTTGTAGAGGAGCTCCGTGTTCACCATGGAGGCCTCGTCAACAAGCAGCACCTCGTAGGGGAACTCTTTTTCCTCGCCCGTGTATTTGTAAATCAGGCTGTAGATGGTCTGCGCCTTGTAGCCCGACGTTTTTCGTATCCGGTCGGACGCAATGCCTGACACGGCGCAGCACATGATCTTGTCAGGGGAAAGCTTTGATCCGAACAGATCCAGTATGGCCCTGGCTATGGTGCTCTTGCCGGTGCCCGCGTACCCGCAGAGCACGAATACCCTGTACCCCTTATTGATGGTCCTGAGTGCCTCCTTTTGCTCTTCGCTAAACTGGATGCCCATGTCCTCTTGTTTTTTTCCGATGTATGCCTCGATGTCGGGGACAAGGAGAAAAGACGTCGATGTGCTCCTCCTGATCATGGCTTCGTGGATACGCGACTCCGCGTTGAAGAGAAAGGAGGAGGTGAGCTTCCCGTCCTGAAGGAACACGATCTTCTCATTTTCCACCATCGTCTTCAGGATATCCCTGAAGAGGTTCGGTTCAATCCGAAAATCGTCCTCACCGGACACGAGTTCCTGGTTCGCGAGGTTCAAAAGCAGGGGCTCGGAAATGCAGCTGTTGCCGTTGCTGTCCGTGTAGTCAAACAGAACATACTCGATGCACGACTCGATCCGGTGAACGTCGGTGGGCTCTGTGCCCATGGCCCGCCCTATCCTGTCCGCGGTCTTGAACCCCACACCTTTTATCTGGGTGAGGATGTACGGATTGTCCTTGATATTCTGGATGATGTTGCCGTCCTGCTCGAACTCACGGTAGACCTTCTGCACAAAGCCATGGGTGGCGCCCAGGGGGATCAGGAACTTGGAGAGCTCTTTGAGATCCCGGTAGCGCTGCCAGTTGCTTACAATCTTTTTGAGTTTCCTCTCCTTTATGCCCTTGACCTCAAGGAGCTGGTCAGGGTCAGTGTCGAGGATGTGTTCAAGCTTTTCCTCGCCCATGGAATCAAGAAGGAACGTGGCCAATTTCCTGCCGAGCCCCTTGACAACCTTTGTGAGAAAGTAGAAGAGCTCGTTTTCGAGAATAATCAATTCGTCAAAAATGAACTGCATGCCGTAAGCCTTGTGTTTCTGCCACTGTCCCACGGCCTTTACCTGGACCCCCTGAAGGTCGACGTCAGCATCATAGAAAACCCCGCACAGCGTGGCCCCTGTTTCCGCCTTGAGGACCATGTACCCGTTGTCCGAATTCCTGTATGTGACGTTTTTTATGACTGCGGTGATTTCCTTTTTCATCAGAGACGTTGTTTTGGGCACGTTCATTTATCCATCAGTTCTCCCGTAAGCATTATACCCTTATTGTCCTTGTCGGAGCAAAACATAATGGTCTGTTGCACCCATGGCATTTTATCCATACAAATTCCAAATGATCTTGGTTTGATACATGACAACAGTGGGAGAAGCAAACGAGTCACTATTACGTCTATATTCTGGAATGTTCCGACAAATCCTTTTACACCGGGTGGACCCGAGACGTGAAAAACAGAATTAAAGAACACAACAACGGCAGGAACGGGGCCAAGTATACCCGGAGCCGCCGTCCGGTCAAAATAGTCTATAGTAAGCTTTGTTCAACATTGTCTGACGCCCTCAAGGAAGAAGCGCGGATCAAGAAACTGTCACGGGCACAAAAAATGTGTCTCATAGAAAACTACATTCCATCGGAATAGCTTCCAGAGAAATGGAAAGCGCAAAGACCACGCTTGTTTATTTTTGTATGAGTCAAACACTTTTACGACAATACCACCCTTGTAAGAATTACCACTCCAATGCATTATGGAGAACTGATTGCCAAAAATCAACCTTACAGGAAGCGCAGTTAAAACAACAAATCATATTCGAAGGATTCGATATGACGGTGCTTCTCCGAGAAGGCTAATGATTACCTTTCATGGAATCTTTTGTGGAGGGGACCCCAGGGCACCGTTGATGTATTGACATAGTTTGTCGAGCATGGTGCCTGAGGTTTAAAAAAGCGGTATATTACTTTTCGTCTCTTCTTGGTTTTCTATTAAGCGATATTCTATACAACAAAAACTTAAAAATACCTGTTACCAAGGTATCCCTTTTTCATTCAGATTCTTCTGGGCTTCCGGTATCCCTAATTGAGCAGCGGCTATCATGTCGTATGTTGCACCTTTGAGATCATCTATCATACCTTTGCAAAAACCACGGTACAGGTATGCTTCGCCAAAGTGTTTATCTATCTCAATGACGGACGTGAAGTCCTTGATTGCCATTTCATACAACTTCATTTTATAGAAGTACAGGGCACGAAAGAAATAGACATTCTGCAATTCAGGCTCAAGGGCAAGGGCATTATTGAAATCATCCAGTGCATCCTGATAGTCTTCAAGAACAAAATATGCCATGCCTCTGAATCCATAGGCTTCTGCAAGATAAGGATCCATTTCTATTACCTCGGCAACTAAATACTTGAATATTACAGCATAATGAGTTATACTGTCCCCATGGAAAAGATCGATGCTCGCAAATTGAAAAAGGAAGTCCAGCAAGCACTGAGGGATCAGGTGATCCGGC
>Ga0067045_1027479_pt1 | contig 115420 bp, 123 predicted proteins | sample TerdegcTABiofilm_FD_59184 | JGI IMG/M metagenome (GOLD analysis project Ga0067045, IMG submission 59184) | Combined Assembly of (Gp0054472, Gp0054536) Wastewater bioreactor microbial communities from Singapore -Terephthalate degrading...
GAAGAAATATGTCTTAAGGTTTTTGACCTCTAATAATACTTGTTGATCATTCTTCTTCTCCATAATCTTCCTCCCCTATCTTGCATATGGGTCTGCTGCATCTCGCAGTCCATCCCCTAAGAAGTTAAAGCAAAGCACTGTAATTATTATAAATACCCCAGGAAGGAGCAACCAAGGTGAAAGTGCTACTGTTCTTACATTCTGCGCTTCTTGAAGTAATACACCCCAACTTATTGTTGGTGGTCTTAACCCTAAACCTAAGAAGCTTAGAGAGGTCTCACCTAAAATCATTCCAGGGATTGAAAGAGTTATACTAGCAATAATATGGCTCATAAATGACGGAACCATATGCCTCATTATAATTCTAAACTCACTGGCACCAGATAATCTTGCTGCCATTACAAAGTCTTCCTCTCTTAAAGATAAGAACCTACTCCTTACAACTCTTGCTAGACCAGTCCATCCAATTAAGGATAGTATTATTGTTATACCAAAGTAGACTTTAACTGGTGGCCAGTGTGGCGGTAACGCGGCAGAGAGAGCCATCCAAAGTGGAATAGTAGGAATACTCCTTATAAATTCTATAGCCCTTTGGATAAAGGTATCGAATGTCCCGCCATAGTATCCAGAGAATCCTCCAATGATAAGTCCTAGTATGAAGCTCAAAAAGACACCTATTAGTCCTATTGAGGTAGAGATTCTTGCCCCATATAAGATTCTAGAAAGCATATCCCTACCCATTCTATCCGTTCCTAATAAGAACATCGTACCTTCCCTTACACCTATAAAATGGACATCCCTTTCCCACCTACCCCAGAACTTATATGGGTCTCCCTTTACAAAGAAGTATATGGGATAGACTTGATCGGGATCTGGCTTATATATCCTTCTCAAAGTAACAGGATCAAATTCCATCTTATAACCAAGGACATATGGTCTTACTAGTTTTCCATCTCTAAATATATGTATCCTCTGCGGTGGAGCATATGTATACTTTATATCATATTTATTTGGGTCATAGGGAGCAAGAAACTCACAGAATATAGCTAATAGATAAATAATAATCAGAATTATTCCACTTGCTATCGCCAACTTATGTCTTCTAAACCTCCACCATATAAGTTGCCATTGGGATGCTAAGTATATCTTTTCTTCTACAGAACTTTCTAACTCTTCTTGTGCGAAGGTTTTCTCATCAGCCATCTTCTCCCTCCTTACTCATACCTTATTCTAGGGTCAACCCAACCCAGAAGTATGTCAGATATAAGAGTCCCTATTACGGTCAAGAAGCTTAGGAACATAATAAAGCTTCCAGCAAGATACATATCCTGACTCTGTAAAGCCCTGAGTAATAATGGTCCTGTTGTTGGAAGGCTTAATACCACAGCAACAATAGTTTCACCTGAGACTATTCCTGGAAGGGACCAACCCACCGTACTTATCCATGGGATTATTGCCATTCTTAAAGGATATCTCCAAAGGAGTCTCCTCTCTGGGACTCCCTTAGCTCTTGCAGTTACTACATATGGTTTATGCAGTTCATCTAGAAGGTTTGCTCTTAATGTCCTTATTAGACCAGCGGTTCCACCCATTCCTATTACTATAGCTGGTATCCATAGATGGTTTAGCAGATCTAAAAATTTACCCCAGCTCCAAGGAGCCTCTACATACTGAGGTGAGAATAATCCACCTACACTAGCTCCAAAAACAGAGTAAGCTATCCACATAAGGATTAGAGCTATCATAAAGTTTGGGGTAGCTAGTCCTATGTATCCTATAAATGTAGCCAGATAGTCACCAGCAGAGTACTGATGGGTTGCGGAATACATTCCTATTGGGAAAGACAATGCCCAAGAGAATAGCATAGTAAAAGTAGATACCGCCACCGTTAGGCCGAGTCTCTCCCAAATGAGTTGGCTTACAGGCCTGTTCCATTCAAATGACTGTCCAAAGTCTCCCTGAAACATTCCCTTTACCCACATAAAATACTGAATATAGTACGGCTGATCTAATCCATAACGCTTCTTCAGTGCCGCTATAGTTGCCTCATCTACCGTCTCCCCTGTCTGACTTAGCTGAGCTATGTAAGAAGTTAAAAAATCACCTGGGGGTAACTGGATAATTATGAATGATACCACTGATATAAGTATCAGTGTAGGTATCATATACAAGATACGCCTGAGTATATATTGTAGCATTCTCTCCCTCCTTTACCTAGCCTTAAAATCGCTTGCAGTTTAGAATATATCACATTAACCACCACCTGTCAACGATTTTATATATCCTTCTATAAAACTTATAAGGTCTTGCATCCTTTCTACCATATCTTCCTCAGCATCATATAATAGTATTGGGACCCTCTTAAACCCCTTTAACCATTCTCCATAAGCCTTATCTAACCTTTCTATGTAATCATAGGATATTAATTCTTCCTCCTCTCTCTCGCGTTTTCTAATCCTCTCAATCAGAACACTTATAGGAGCTTTCAGATATACTATAAGGTCTGGCTTAGGCAGATACCTAAGTGCCAATTTATATAACTTAAGGTATGTCTTATACTCCTCTTCCCCTAAAGCTATCCTAGCAAATACCTCACCATCCTCATAGATAGTCCTATCTAATATATATGATTTTCCAAGTCTACTAAGTCTTAATTCTTCTTCAAATCTATTTGATAAAAAATAGAGCTGAGAATGAAGTCCCCATCTCTCGGGTTCTGCGTAATATAGCTTTAGATAAGGATTCTCTTCTGCTGGTTCTTTATAAAAAGCCCAGTTCCAATACCTTGCTAGACACTCTACAATAGTAGTCTTACCAACACCTATATTCCCAGAGATACCAAGAATAATTCTCTTACTCATACCTGATAAACTTACTTATCTCTGTTAAGATATATCTTTTATCTTCTATTCTATTTACATAATCTAGGGTCTCTGTCTCTATCTTTAAGACGGGCGAAAGGTTATATTTCTTCATATACTCTTCATAGTGCTTACATAACATACAAAGATACTCATATGTTATAGATGCCTCGTATCTTCTACCTCTCTTCCTTACTCTATCTATTAAAATTTCTGGGCTAGCAGATAGATATATCACATAATCTGGAGGTTTTATATGTTGAACTATATGACCGTATATCCTTCTATATAATTTTATATCCTCCCCCTTTAGATTCATCAAGGCGAATATTTCATCTTTATAAAAGAAATAGTCACAGACAATATTTTCTCTAGAGTTCTGGATAATCTTCCACTGCCTAAACCTATTAACAAGGAATTCTATCTGTATAGGGAAAGAATAACGCTCAATATCACTATAGAACCTGTCAAGGTAAGGATTTTTATAAGACAATTCATATATACCTCTAAATCCCAACTCTTCTACTATTATTTTGGCTAGTGATGTCTTTCCAACACCTATAGGACCTTCAATCGACAGTAACATTGACATACTTTCTACCTATCGATAATAGATACTCTTTTATCTCTTGAGTTATTACTGAACCTGGAATCAATAGAGGTATACCTGGTGGATACTGAGTAATAATTTCTCCAGAGATCCTACCGACACTATGTTCTACATCTATCTTTTCTTTGGACGATAGGAAAGCAGTCCTAGGTGATTGAACTATCCTATATTTGGGTGGAATATTCACCCTGCCTGGAGGATATATATCTATACCCTTTAGGGCTTCTAAGAACCTTCTTAGCATCCTTTTAGAATCCAATAATGATATTATAAATAGACAGTAAGTTTCAGATGACATCTCAGGTTGAATCCTAGAGTTTTTCCATAACTCAAGGGACAATAGATTTCCATTTATACTATAGAGAGTCAGTTTAGTCTTATCTATATTGAGCCTTTTATATACAGGAATACCAAGTTTCTCAATTTTCTCTATCAGCTCATCCATCATAGGTATCAGTCTATCTAGCCATACCTTCCCATTTAAAAAGAGTTCTCTTCTTCCCACATCTATAGATGCTAAGATGACGGTAGACGGACTAGTGGTAGATAATAACTTTATATTCTCCTCTAAGACTTCTCTATTCACCCTTTTACCCTTTATATGAAGTAAAGCTCCCTGAGTCAAAGAAATCCCCATCTTATGCATACTCTGAATAACTATATCCGCATTTACATCTAAGCCAGATGGAGGCATTTTCTTATTAAAATGCAGATGAATTCCATGCGCCTCATCCACAATAACTATCATATCTTTACTGTGGACATACTCTACTATCTCTTTTATCTCTGGAACTAACCCAAAATAGTTAGGATTAGTTAATACAATCCCCTTTATATCATCTGTAACTTTACTCTTTATATCCTCTAATCTTACATTCTGAGGAATTCCCCACTCATCTATTTCCTCTTCTATCAAGACTGGTTCTGCCCCTGATAGTATAAGTCCTTCTATTATACTTCTATGAGAATAGTATGGAACAAGAACTTTGTCCTTAGGTTTAAAGGCAGAAAGAAATGCGGATTGTATCCCTTGAGTACTTCCATTTACTAAGAAATAACTAAAATCAGAGCCAAAAGCCAAGGCTGTAAGTCTCTGCGCATCCAACAAAGGACCGCTAGGTGAGAAGAGATTATCTGTCTGAGGTAATTCTGTCAAGTCTAGAGAAAAGAGTTTACCCTTATGGCCAGGATAGTGAAACCTTATAGGTTTTTCCTCTATGTAACTGATAATAGCATCTAGGTATGGTGTAATACTTTGATCCATTTTACAAAAGTATCGGTGGTTCTATTCTAACCCCGGGTCTTCCTCCTTTTCTAGCCTCTATAAGCACCCTCTTACTTGGTTTAGCTTGACTAGTATAGACAAAAGCCATTCTCTTTACTTCCAATCCGAAGTCATCTAGAGCTAATATTATCTCTTTTAATCTCTCACTCCTATGAATCATATACAACCTACCCTTTATCTTTAAGAAATAACTAGCTATTCTAGCAATGTCAGTTAAAGTAAGAAAGATCTCAGTAGTGTTAATAGCCTTTGTCTTGTATGGACTAATACGCCCCTCTTGTTGTTTCATATAAGGAGGATTAGTAAAGACAACATCAAAAGAATTAGCAAGTTGTGGGAAAAGTGATGGAAGTTCCCTAGCATCAGCGTTTACTAAAGTAACTTTGTCTTGCAGAGCATTCTCTTCTATATTTCTTTTTAAGACTTCAAATACATCCCTTTGGATCTCTACTAGCAAAGCCTTTTTAAAGTTAGAGAATCTGCTAAATATAATAAAAGAAAGACACCCTACCCCACTACCTACCTCTATAAAGCTCTCTTTCTCCTTCAGGTTTATAAAATCAGCCAATAGTAGCGTATCAGTGGTAGAGAGGACAGTATCATCAGGATATAAAATCCTGAATCCACCAATATTCTCCTCTCTTATACTGTTTTCACCTCTACCCTTGGTAGAATGTCGTTTACATCATCTTTCTTTACCCCACCAGGTTTTAAGGTTAAGACATTTGCAGCTCCCATAGCTGCTCCTAATCTAAGAGTTTCTGCCATATCTAGCCTCTGCTCTAATCCAAGAGCTATACCAGCTACTACAGAATCACCAGAGCCTACCGCATTAAGTGCTTTTAAAACTGGAGGAGTTATCTTATAGTATGTTCCTTTATAGTATGCATACATACCATCTTTGCCCATAGATATAACAGAAAGCTCTACGCCTGCATTAGCGAAATAGTCCAAAGCTTTTTTAATATTATCTAAGTTATCTAGTTTTATATTGAGTATTGCTTCTACCTCTGCTCTATTTGGTTTTACAGCAAATGGTTTTGCCTTTATACCTTCTATTAGAGCATCTTTGCTAGTATCTAGAATAACTCTACCACCTTTATTTTGAATAAGATTAATCCATTTAGCATAAATGTCTATAGGTGCTCCAGGGGGAAGACTTCCTCCCATACAGACTATGGTATTCTCTGAGATATATTTTAGAATCTTAGCTTCTAGGAGAGCAATATCTTCTTCAGTTACTTGTGGACCATTCTCCAATACCTCTGTCTGTGTATTATTTATAGTGTCTACTATGTTATAACAAGTCCTAGATTCTCCATTTATCTCCACTACATCGTACTTAATACCTTCATAATCAAATATGCTTAGTATATGCTTTCCAGTATTCCCTCCAATAAATCCTATCACTTTAGCCACATAACCTAAACCCAAGAGAGCTCTAGAGGCATTTACTCCTTTTCCTCCTGGTACATAAGTTATATCCTTTACTCTATGGGTTGCACCTATCTTAAATTCACCTACCACAGTTAAAGTCTTATCCAATGATATGTTGGGAGTTACAGTAATTACCATAAGTCTTCATCCTCCTTGACATTTTCATCTAGTAAATTATAATGATACTGTGCCGAAGTGGCGGAATTGGTAGACGCTCTGGACTCAGGATCCAGTGGATGCAAATCCGTACCGGTTCGAATCCGGTCTTCGGCACCAATTTTATTTTTTATTACTATATCCCCTAAGGGAACTTCTTTTTGCCAACCATTCTTAAACTCTAATATTACTGTATTTTTGAGCGCATTTATACCTATTACTTCTCCTTCACCCAATTTAGAATCCACAATAGAACCTATTTCTGGAAAATCTTTTATAACCTTACTGTAAAATTCCGCCTCAAACCTAAGACAGCACATCAATCTTCCACAGATTCCAGAAATCTTAGTTGGATTTAGAATCAATCCTTGTTCCTTTGCTATCTTCACAGATATAGGAGCAAATTCTTCCAAAAATTCACAACAACAGGCAACCTTACCACAAGGTCCGAGTCCCTTTATCAATTTTATCTCATCTCTAACTCCTATCTGTCTCAGCTCTACCCTATTCATAAGAGTATGAGCTAGGTCTTTCACTAATTCTCTAAAATCTATCCTACCCTCTGCAGTAAAGAAACAGATTATCCTTTCTGGTTCTACTCCAAAGTCTACTTTTACAAGCTTCATAGGTAGGTTATGGGCTTTTATTCTGCTTTTTACTATGTTAAATAGTTCCTGTCTTTTTAAATTACGTATCCTAGCTTCTATCTCTTCTTCGGGAAGAGCTCTTCTTATAATCTCCTTTAAAGGAGTTACTCTATCATCTTCTATCTCGCCTAATCTACATACCACTTCCCCAATATACTCTTTCTTTCTATAAGATACTATAACCATATCTCCTTTTTCATATCTCTCTTCTGATTTATATAAACCCCTCTCTGTAAAAACCTCTACTAATCTAACTAGATAAAGGAACAACTATTTTACCCCCAATTCTTCATATAAAAGGGCTAAGGCTAACTTCCAATCGCTATTACAATCCTCTAATGCTTTTATTTCCTGTATAAAAAAGAAATTTTCCACTAAATTCTCTAATCTATTCCCATTTAGTAAAACTTTATTGCCCCTAGAGATAATAAATCTCTCATCTGCTCCTAATAATCTTATAATATTATCCCTAAGAGCTATAGCTATAGTATCTAGCACTGGATCTGGACTCTCCAAAGATTCTATCTCCTGGTAAGGAACTATCTTTCTTTTCAAATCTCCCAATTCAAATATCCTCATAGCCTCTTCTACATTTCCCCCGGATAGATAGCTTATCTCTAATGCCAAATCTTCCGGGCATCCTTTCTCTATCAAAAGAGAAAATATTATATCTCTTTTTACCGGAGAGAAAGGAACTACTAACGCTCTTGAAACTATTGTCTTAAGAACATTGTTCAAATCTCTTACAGTAAATATAAATATGCTAGATGGAGAGGGTTCTTCTAATACCTTCAGAAGGCTATTGGCTGAAGGTAAAGTAAGATTTTCTGCATTCTCTAGAATAAATATCCTATATCTCCCTGATATTGGTGATAAAAAAGCTAACTCCCTTAACTCTCTAGTCTGAGATATGCCTATAGTCTCATTATTAATGAAGATTACATCAGGGTTTTTATTGTTTATGATGCTTAGACACGTATTACAAATTCTACAAGGTCTATCAGAACTTGCACAATTTAAAGCCATAGCAAATTCTTTAGCCATAGAAACCTTTCCAACCCCGTTAGGGCCTACAAAGATAAAAAAATGTGGAATCTTTTCTTGTTTAATAGCATTTTCCAATATTCTCTTCGCTCTTTTCTGTCCGAGGATATCTCTCATACCTTTTCAAATCTCTCCACATTAAGGACAAAGACCGTAGCCCCACCTATCTGAACTTTTATAGGGTAAGGGATAAAACCACCCATAGACTCTATCATACCTGGAGGAGTTGGACTCATTAACCTCTCTCTAGATTTACAAGTACTCCTTACTATACCTAGGACATCATCTACGAGCTCATCATCTACTCCAACTAGTATTGTAGCATTACCCTCCCTTAAGAATCCGCCTGTACTAGCTAATTTAGTTGCACCAAATCCCTTTTCCACTAGATTAGATATAAGCAAATCCGCATCGCTAGATTGCGTAATAATAAGGATTAATTTCATCTTACACCTCCTACGCTATACTTAAATTTACCATTTCTACCCCCTCTTTTAGAGAGAGTAAAAAGAGTGGCTCCAAAGAGCGTTTTTTATGTGGAGAAACCTTGCAAGAGACAATTAACTTTATAGTAGAAGAATCAAATGACTGAATCCTTTCTATTATTGGTCCTTCTATTACATCTTCTTTATACTTCTCATACATCTTATCTCTAACATAATCTAAAACTTTCTCTAGCTTTTCTAAGGACTCTTTATTGTTTACACTCATCAGGTAAGTTATCTTTGTCCATTTATCCGTTAGATTAGCCACCTGCAAAATAGAACTGTTTGGAATGATATATAAAGCCCCTGAGTCATCTCTAATTCTAGTAGCCCTTAAAGTTAAATCCTCTACTATTCCCTGTATAGCCCCTATTTTGACTTCATCTCCTATATCGTACTGATTCTCTAGTATTATAAAAAATCCATTTATCATATCCCTTATTAGATTCTGAGAACCAAAACTTACCGCTAATCCTAATATCCCTGCTCCAGCTATAAAAGGACTCGGATCTATATTCAATACTCTTAATACCCATACTACTCCAGATATACCTATAATAACCCTTATAGTCCAAGTAACCAAAGAACCTAGAGTAATAATTCGCTGTTTATTACCTCTATAATTAATTCTGTTTATTCTAGAAATAATATAGTTTCCAATTATAGTAGCAAGATACCAAGCTATAACAACCCCTATGACTATAGAAACAAGTCTTATTAGCGTCCATACTGTCATTCTATAAACCTCTTCATTTCTTTTAGTATCTTTTCAACAATCTCCTTTGGATCTTCTGTTGCATCTATAACTAGATATCTGTCTTTATAGAGCTCTGCTAGTTTGAGATATCCATATCTTACATTTCTCTGAAGACTTAGACCTTCTAACTCTATTCTGTCTTTCTTTCTATCATCAAGTCTCTTAAAACATATATAGGGATCTGCATCTAATAGGATAGTAAGGTCAGGATATATCCCCATAATTGCAGGTTCGTTTACCTCATATATGAATTTTAAAGGTACCCCCTTCCCATAACCTTGATAAGCTAGAGAGGAATCTAAGTATCTCTCAGATATAACCATCTTACCTTTATCTAAGGATGGCAGAATAACTCTTCTTACAAGAGCCGATCTACTCGTAGCATATAAATAGACCTCCTCTACAGGTGATATAGAAAAGTTCGGGTTCAAAAGGAGATCCCTAATCTTTTCTCCAATAGGTGTTCCACCGGGTTCTCTAACTGATACAAAATCAATACCCTTTTCCTTTAATCTTTCCTGTAAAAGGAGGTTTATAGTACTTTTTCCGCTACCATCTATACCTTCTAAGGTGATAAAAGGCATTAAGGTAATATTCTTACTCTCCTATAAGGTTCTTCACCAATACTTTCTGAACGGAAGTTGTATCTCTCTATAATCTGATGTTGTAATTTCCTAATCCTAGCATTTTGAGGTGCAAGCTCCACCGGCTCTAAAGTCTCCATAACACGTCTTATACCTTCGTCTATCTCTTCCAATATCTTGTTATATTCAGACTCTTCCTGCTCTTCCCCATTAAAGTATCCCCTAAGGAAGTTCTTCATCTGAACAATCGTGTTACTCTTTATGGAGTATATGGGTATATTCCTATGAGCCTTGGCTATAAGTTTATTCCCTTCTCTCTTTTCATGAGAGGTTAACGTAAGTATAAAGTCTGCCTCATCAAGTTTTTTAGTTATAAGAGCAGGGACATCTAACTCTCTTATTGCCTTCTCCAATCTATTCCTACTTATGCCAAAAGGATAAACCTTAAAGTAATGATTTGTCCCTGAAAATCTATCAGCTACTTCCTCCTCAGTTGGCATAGAAGCTTCCTCTATAACCTCGTATCCATATTCTCTTCTAGATCTTATCTCTGGTTTGGGAGAATAACCTCTCAACATATAATCTATTACTTGAGCCACATCGTGATGAATAGCAAGTGTATCCCGATCTCTTATCTCTATAACAATGTCAAATGTTGGAGGAGCCTTTCTCTCTAAAACGGTCTTCTGTGTCCCTCTCTTTTTGGCTTCTTCATCACTCAAAGTTACTGCCTGAATACCTCCAACAAGGTCAGAAAGAGTCGGATTTAGTAAGATATTTTCTAGGTTTATTCCATGGGCAGTCCCTATAAGTTGAACACCCCGTTCTGCTATAGTCCTAGCCGCTTTAGCTTCCAACTCTGTCCCAATCTCATCTATCACTATAACTTCGGGCATATGGTTTTCTACCGCCTCAATCATAACATCATGTTGTCTCTCCGGAGATGAAACTTGCATTCTTCTAGCCCTTCCTATAGCTGGGTGAGGTATATCTCCATCTCCTCCTATTTCATTAGATGTATCTACAACAACAACTCTCTTCTTAAACTCGTCACTTAGAATCCTAGCTATTTCTCTAAGCATAGTAGTCTTACCAACGCCTGGTTTTCCCAATAGGAGAATACTCTTACCAGTCTCTATCACATCCCTTATAATATCAACTGTTCCATAGACCGCCCTTCCAACTCTTAAAGTAAGTCCTATTATATCTCCCTTCCTATTTCTTATACAGGAGATTCTATGGAGGGTTTTAGGTATACCTGCCCTATTATTACCATCAAAACTACCAATCTTTGAGACAACATAATTTATATCTTCGATGGTTATAGGCTCATCAGAGAGTAATACCCCTCCACTAGGGAACCTAGCCTCTGGCTCCCTACCTAAGTCTACTACAATCTCTATTAAATCCTCCAACCCTTCTAGGTTAGAGACCTTTTCCTTAAGAAGGGGAGGAAGGATACCTAATAGTTCTTCTAAATTATCTGTAACTTGAATCCTTGGATTCATCTATTTCTCATACCTCTTTTATGAAAATATTTTACAGTATCAATTATACCATAGTTTATGTTATATACATAGAGCCTATAGCTTCTCCTGCCTCTAAGATAAGAGATTCATCTGCCACTAAGGCAACTCTTATAAATCCCTCGCCATGTTTTCCGAAGCTATCACCAGGTGAGACCACTATACTCTTTTCCTCTAAGAGTCTATTTGAAAATTCCTGTGAAGTATACCCCTCTGGAATACGTAACCATACATACATAGTGCCTTTAGGTATCTTAGGATAAACACCATATTTGTTTAGTGTGCTAATAAATATATCCCTTCTTCTTCTATACGTCTCTACTGTCCTTTTTACTTCATCAAGAGGTCCGTTAAGGGCTGATATACAGGCATACTGAATAGCTTCAAACACCCCATAGTCAATATAACTCTTAATTTGAGCCAATTTTGAAATAACTTCATGATTTCCTACCACATAACCTGTCCTCCAACCAGCCATATTAAATGTCTTAGAAAAAGAGTTAAACTCCACAACCCTCTCTTTTGCCCCATCTAACTCTAATAAACTAGGAGCTCTATATCCGTCAAAACAGATTTCAGAATAAGCCAAGTCACTAACCACTATAAAATCGTATTTTTCTGCCAAATCTAATACGTCCTTGTAGAAATCTTTATCCACAGTACTAGTTGTAGGATTATGGGGGAAGCTTATTATCATAAGCTTTGTTTTATTGAGTATATTACTTGGTATCTCGGAAAGGTCTGGAACGAAATCATTCTTCTCTCTAAGCGGTAAGAAAAATACCTGTCCTCCAGCTATAAACGTCCCATTATAATGAGCTGGATAGGAAGGGTTCAAGGTGATTGTAAAATCTCCTGGATCTATATAGGCTAATGCTAAATGAGAAATTCCCTCTTTGGATCCTATTAATGGAAGGACTTCTTTCTCCGGGTCTATATCTACATCAAATCTTCTCTTATACCATAAGGCTATACTCTCTCTTAACTTAGGTAAGCCTTTACTATTTGGATATCTATGTGTCTCGCTATGATTACTTACGGACTCTATCAACGCCTCTACTATATGCCTAGGTGTTGGCAAGTCAGGGCTTCCCATCCCTAGGTCTATTATCCTCTTACCTTCTGCCTTTAATTTTAACTTCTTTGCATCTTGTATAGAAAACACATATGGTGCTAATTGGTTAAATCTTTTTGAAGGGTCTTTAGGCATAACTTCTTCTCCTCTCCTTTTCTAAATTTTTACTTAGTTTTCGATATTTAAGATTTTTATATATATAACAATGGCTTAAACTCTCTGTCAAGGAGATTCTGTTAGAATTAAGAGTGAAATATCCATTTCAAAGATAAAACTGTTGAATTCTATATTATTTAGGCTTACTATAATTTGTAGATTATGTTAGGCTACAAAGATACACTTCAAAACTATATAAAAGCAATATCCAAACTAAGTGGTATGGAGGTATGTATATATGACCTCAACTACTTTACCTACAAATTTGATGAGCTATATATAAATTGGAACTTTAGATCTCATAACTCTCCCTTATGTATGTTGACCAAATTCTCAAATAGAAGGCATCAAGACTGTGTAAAATTAGAACATAATCGTTTAATATCTGCTTTCAAAAGTAAAGAAGGTTTCAGTATAGAGTCTTGTTACTGTGGTTTGGTTGATGTGGTAGTTCCAATAATATACGGAACAGAATTGATAGGAGGAATATTTTTGGGACAAGTATTTCTGGAAAAACAGCCTGACTCATCTTTATATAAGGAATACTTTAAAGATTATAATGACGTAGATATAGATGATATCTTTAGAGTGGTAAAAGAAGTTCCTATTAAATCTTACAGCGAATTAATTTACTGGAAAGATGTATGTAAATTACTAGCATCTTACATAGAGGAAAAAGTAAGATTCCTCGAATCCAAAAAACAACAATTTGGTGAGTCTTGGTATGTATCATTTATAGACCTATTACCAACTCTTTCTGAACCAATTCAAAAGGCTGTAAACATCATAAGAAATAGAGTTACTAAGGGAGTAACATTAGAACAGGTAGCATTTGCAGTTGGCTACAGCCCATCTCAGTTTAGTAGGAAATTTAAGCATGAAACTGGAATGACCTTCTCTCAATGTCTTAGAATTCTAAGAGTAGAGCTAGCACAATATCTACTAAAGGAGCCTAATAAGAATCTATGTGAAATCGCCTTTGAGGTTGGTTATAGTGATATTCCATCTTTCCTAAGAGCCTTCAAGAATGTAACAGGAATGACTCCTAAGGAATGGGTAAGACATCATGTTCCTATAAGGGTACATAAGGGGAGAGAATAAACTTAGCATATAAAGTTAGTTTTTTAGCTAAATATGCTATTGAATCGTCTCATATTAGAGAGTAAACTAAAATTATAAATTTATAAATTTCAACTTAAGAGGAGGGATTTTCAATGTGTAGATGGTTTAAGTTTGTTGTCTTATCCATTGTCATTATTAGTTTATTTATAGGGATAGTTCCAGTCTCTTTTGCTCAAAAGGAAACTCAAGGAGTAAAGGTATACAACAGCCCGGCAGAGTACCAAAAGGCTACTGGAAGAAAGATAGCTAAATACAGTGAATCACCCATATTAGCAGAGCTGGTTAAAGCCAAGAAATTGCCACCTGTAGAAGAAAGACTTCCTAAAAATCCAGTGGTGGTACAACCCTTAGAAGAGGTTGGGCAATATGGAGGAACATGGTATATAGCAGTAACTGGAAGACATTATGCCCTTTTGTCTTATCTGGGTGGTCGTATAGCAGATATGGACCTCTTTCAGTATGATTTTAGTGGCACCAGACTCCTTCCAAATTTGGTAGATAGGTGGAAGGTTTCTAGAGATGCCAAGACTTATACTCTTCACTTCAGAGAGGGATTAAAATGGTCTGATGGCGAATCTTTCACAACAGATGACATTATGTTCTGGTATAAAGAGATCTTAACTAATAAAGAACTCTCTCCAACGCTACCTGGCTGGATGAGAATGGGAGACAAAGTAGTAGAGATAAATCAGATAGATAAGTATACAATAGAGTTCAAATTACCAAACCCAAATGGAGTATTTTTATATAATATCCAGGGCTCATTTCCACTCTTTCCTAAGCACTATCTAAAACAGTTCCATCCTAACTATACCCCTATAGATAAATTGACTGATATGGCTAAAAAAGCAGGATTTGAAGCATGGCATCAATACTTCTGGGATAGAGCTAATGGTACCTATTACACAAACCCTGATTGTCCAGTTCTTAGAATGTGGAAGGTTGTCTCTATTACACCGAGTAGAGTAGTAGCAGAGAGAAATCCCTACTACTGGAAGGTAGATGTCGAAGGTAATCAGCTACCTTATATAGATAGAGTAGTGATAGATATAGTGTCTAATGCTGAAGTTGTAAAAATGAAGGCTATGTCAGGAGAACTTTCACTACAGACATTTCATTTCTCACTATCCGATTATCCGCTTCTAAAAGAGGGAGAGAAGAAGGGTGGCTATAGAGTAATGCTCTGGCCCTCTACAGGTGCGGATGCTGTCCTTATGATAAATCATACCTATAATGAGGACCCTGTTATAGCTAAACTCTTAAATGATGTAAGATTTAAGAGAGCCTTATCTCTAGCCATAAATAGAGAAGAGATTAACCAACTATATGCCTTAGGGCTAGCTAGAGCAACTCAATACTCTCCATCAACAGCAGATCCAGTATATGAAGAGAGATACTCAGGAGCCTATTCAAAGTTTGACCCTGCTACTGCTAATAAACTCTTGGATTCTATAGGACTAACTAAGAGAGATAAGGATGGATATAGATTACGTCCAGATGGGAAGAGACTCACCCTATCTATCCTAGTAGCGACAGACTGGCCTATGCATTCAGACATTTGCGAGATGTTAAGAAAATACTGGAAAGATATAGGAATAGAACTAACAATACAACCAACAAGCTTTGAACTAAGAAGTCAGAGAGTAGCTGCTAATGCGCATCAGATTGTCATTTGGAAGATAGACGTCTTGTTCTATCCACACTATATAAACCTAGCTCGAGGTGCTATGAGTGCCTTTAGTGAAGGACCGGATGCTGTTGGTCCACTATGGAGAGACTGGGAACTCTCTGGTGGTAAGAGTGGAGTAAAACCGCCAGATGATTGGTTCAAGGTAAAAGAGTACCTAGAGAAGGCAGCTGCATCACCTAGCGAAAGAGAAAGGATACTCTATGCAAAGAAAATGTGGGATTTATATGCTAAGAATCTTTGGAGTATTGGTGTCTTACAGCAGTTACCAATCCCTATAGTAGTTAAAGATAATTTCCGTAATGTACCTGATAAGCTTCCAAATAGTTGGACTATAAGAACACCAGTTAATGGATCAGTAGAACAATTCTTTATAAAGCAATAATGAGTTAAGGGTGACAAGTAATAGGTATCTACTTATTATTTGTCACCCTATCTTTTCCAATTGGAGTATGAAATGAAGACTCTTTCTAGTAAAGAGAGATTAACTAGACTATTTAAAAAGAAAGACATAGATAGAGTCCCTATATGGTTACTCTTCCCGTATCATCCAATAGGATGTTACGTAGATGTCTATAGAATCCCCTGTTATAAACCAGTATTAGACACAGCTGAAAAATATGGAGTAGATATATTTGATAGGAGAAACTTTGATACTGGTTTCTGTTTTTCTGCATCTACTGAAATAAAAAGGGAAAGGGAAATACTTGAAGGAAAGGAAGAAATAGTAATAAAGGACAAGATATCTTATAAAGATATAGTATTAGAACAAGAAAAAGTAATAAAAGATGGAAGAAGTAAAATTACTAAACCATTTGTCAGCAAGATAGAAGACCTCGAGAAAATCCTAAACCTTCCCTATAAACCTCCTAAGCCCGATATAAGTAGATTCTTTAAAGAAAAGGAAGAGTTAGGGGATAGAGGGCTGATGATGGTAGATATTGGCGATCCACTAGGAGTATTGTTCCACCTATGCAACATAGAACAGTTCTGTATATGGACTCTAGAAGAAAGAGAAAAACTTACTTCTTTCTTAGATGCAATCTATGAAAGAGTCCTAGCTATGTATAAATATCTTTTAGAGAATAATGTTGGTCCCGTTTATTTTATAGTTGGAGCAGAATTCGCTGGTCCTCCAATTGTTTCTCCTTCTTACTTTAATGAGCTCTGTGCTAGGTATGTAAAAGGGATAGTTGATCTTATAAGAGAGTATAATATGTGGTCTATAGTTCACTATCATGGAAATCTCAAAATGATATTAAATGGGATAAAATATATAAATCCTGATGGATTGCATACTATAGAAGCACCACCAGTTGGTGATTGTACTCTACTTGAGGCTAGAGAAGTTCTAGGAGACATGATACTTATAGGGAATATACAGTATGATGACTTAGCCAGTCTGGATGAGACCGAAGTCAGAGATCTAACAAAAAGAATCTTAGAAGAAGGTATGACAGGTAGATTTATACTTTCTCCAACTGCAGGTCCATATCAGGAGTGTATAAGTGAAAAGATGCAAAGGAATTATATTGCTTTTATTGAAACTGGAATAGAATTTGGAAAATTCTAACGGGAGGTAAACTTCCTATGTATGATTATGATGTAATTGTTGTTGGTGGTGGAATAGCTGGGATATGTGCAAGTATAAGTTCAGCGAGACTTGGATGTAAAGTAGCTCTTGTACATAATCGTCCCGTATTAGGAGGGAATTTTAGTAGTGAAATAAGGGTCCATATATGTGGTGCAGCTGGCGGTGGTCATATGTTTGCAAGAGAATCAGGTATTGTAGACGAAATAGTTACAGAGACAAAGTTTAGCAGTATATTTGGTAGAAGTGTCTGGCTAGAACCCAGTCAAGATATAGTTCTTCTAGATTTGGTTAAGAGAGAGCCTAACATAGACCTTTACTTAGAAACAGAAGCAAAGGAAACTATTATGGAAAGTCCTTCTAGGATAAAGGCTATAAGAGTAGAGAATCAAAGAGGGTCATTCATACTCTCTGCTCCGATCTTTATAGACTGTAGTGGAGATGGAGTTATAGCTTATAGTGTAGGTGCAGAATATAGAATGGGAAGAGAAGGAAAAGACGAGTTTGGTGAATCCCTAGCCCCTGATAATCCAGATAAGTATACACTTGGTAGTTCATTGATGTTCACCACAAAAAAGCTCGAACATCCAGTAAAGTTCGTTCCTCCAGAATGGGCTTATAAATTCGAAGATAAAGATCTTCCTTATAGAAGTCACTCTCCAAATGAATTAAACTACTGGTGGATTGAGTATGGAGGGACCCTAGATACTATAAAGGATAACGAAAAGATTAAAGAAGAACTTACCAAAATACTCTTAGGTGTCTGGGATCACATAAAAAATAGGGGGAATCATGGAGCAGATAACTATATACTAGACTGGGTAGGACAGGTCGTTGGTAAAAGAGAATCAAGAAGATTTATTGGAGATTATATTCTAACGCAAAAAGACGTGGAAGAAGGAACCTTATTCCCAGATAGAGTAGCTTACGGTGGTTGGTCTATAGATTTGCATCCTCCAAAGGGGATATTCGATCCAGGTCCCCCTTGTGAACAGCATAGATTAAAAGATATATATAGTATTCCCTTCAGGTGTCTATACTCTAAAAATATAGAGAATCTGATGTTTGCTGGTAGAAATATAAGTGCAACTCATGTCGCATTAGGTTCTACAAGAGTGCAAGGCACCTGTGGTGTGCTAGGTCAGGCGGTTGGGACCGCTAGTTATCTATGCAAAAAATACGGGATAACACCTAGAGAAGTCTACAGAAACCATATAAAGGAACTTCAACAGCTTCTTTTGAGAGAGGATTGTTATATAATTGAAGTCAAAAATGAAGACCCTCACGACATAGCTAGACACAGTAAGGTTACTGCCAGTAGTTCAAAGGCTTTAGAAATCGAGGATTTTAAGCTCCTCTCTTTAGTCTCTTTCCCTATAGGTCAATCTTTTATCGTTACTAACTCAAAAATAGATGATATTTCTCTATATTTATCTGCTAATGAAGACGTAGAAGTTACCCTTTCTCTATATAAAGTTGATTCTCTTAGAGATGTAAAAATAGGAAAACCAATAGCTATATCTAAATCACTCTTAAAAGAGACAAGTAATTGGGTCAAGTTTCACATAGGGAAAGAGGTAGAGCCAGGATTCTATCTATTTAGGCTTGAAGGAGATAAGAATTTTTATATAGGGTTTAATCCTCGTTCGTTCCCAGGGATTCAGCGAATTGACTTTTCCTCTGAATTCAAGGTGGCTCGTGGAGTTTATGCCTTTAAGATAAATCCTTCTTCTTATCCTTACCAACCAGAAAATATAATAAATGGTATCTCTAGACCTACCCATTATGGACCAAATCTTTGGATATCAGAAAAAGGTTTACCACAAAGGATAGATTTAGATTTTTCACAAAAGCATATAATAAATACGATATACCTTACTTTTGATACCTATCTTGATTCACCAGAACATTCAAGAATTGTTCCGGAACCAGAATGTGTTAGAGATTATGCAATCTACTGCAAAATTAACGGAGAATATAAGAAGTTATTAAGTATAACAGACAACTATCATAGAAGAAAAATACATAGGTTTGAAGATATAGAGTGCGACGGAATATCTATTGAAGTACTAGCTACAAATGGAGACCCGTATGCCAGGATATTTGAGGTAAGGATATATAGATTCTAGTGTATCCTTACCTCTTTTCCCTCTTCTACTGATCTATGTATACCTTCCACTATCCTAGTAGCTTCTAAACCATCCTCTAATGTTGCTATTATTGGACTATTATTCTCTATAGCATCTATGAATGAATCCAACATCCATATAGGTGCTCCTGTGAGTCTATTGTGTATATCAGCCCAAAGTGTAGGCATACCTGCAAAATAGTACTTTTCACTTGCATTAGTTATTACAGAATTTGTAAAGTCTATATTAGAATATCCTTTCTCTCCGTAGATTTCAAACTTAAATTGTGCAACAAATGGGATACTTTCAGGTAGAATCCAAGAAGAGAAGATATGTGCTATACTTCCATCTTCAAATCTTAAGCTGGCATCTATCATATCGTATGTATCTATTCCTCTCTTTTTCAGGACATTCTTTATCCCTCTAGCATCCACAGATTTTACCCTCTTTCTAGTAAGCCAAAGTGCCATATCTACACAGTGACTCATCAAAAACCAGCCAGGAGAGGATTTATCTGCCCAACTTATCATCTGTGTTGGAACATAAATGGAATCATTCAAAGTTATTCTCATCCCATAGATATCTCCAAACTCTCCGCTATTTATTGATTCTCTAACCATAACAAATGGAGCATTCCATCTATTCTCAAATGCCACCTGTACTTTTATATTCTTTTTCCTGGCATTTTCTACTATCTTTTCCGCCTCTCCTACATTCATAGTTAACGGTTTTTCAACCATTATATGAAAACCTCTTTCTATAGCTAATAAAGTAGGTTCAGTGTGTGCAAAATCGGGAGTTGCTATTATAACCGCATCTAAGTCTCTATCCAAAAGTTTTCTATAATCCTGTGTCCCCTCAATACCAAAGAATTCTTCTGCTTCCCTAAGAGTCTTAGGATTAATCTCTGCAAATCCAACTAATTGAGCGTTATGATTCTGCAAAACTGCCCTCCCGTATAATCTACCTCTTATACCCATTCCAATAATTCCTACTCGAACCATAACAATCACCTCGGTTTAAAAGATTCTGAAAAATATTATACTACTTTCTCTATATCTCAAACTTTGTCCAATACATATCTGAAAGAACCATATATCTTTCAATTACCTCTTTTACTTCCTGGTTTGCAGTATACTCTTCTCTACTTCCAAATATGTAAACAACTTGGATGAGGATTTCATTTTCCCCTGCGGAGAGATCTCCCTTAATAAGAGAACCTATCTCATCCAATTTCATCACTAAGATTGACCTCTTACCAGCTTCGATCGTAACAGGAGCTTTGAGGTATTCTAAGGAGCGCCAGTGAATCTTATTTTTGGGTCTTATATAAACTTGTACACCATATCTATTAGCCCCAGCATACCAGGTAAGATTAGGACTCTTTAAGACTATAGATATACTTATTGGAGCATTTCCTCTAATATTAAGATCATCTATATAGATTGGTGTAGCACCATGAGGAGGTTCAGGGTCCTTTGTTCCAAAGTAAAACCTATATACTTCCGGAGAGGCGTAAAAATAGAAGGGCCAGGATATTTTGGAGGGGATGGAGGTCTCGGATAATATAAAGCTATCTATCACTTCTAAATCATCTTTTGAAAATCTAGTGATTCCTGCTATTTCAACCTGAATCTTTCCTTTTCCTACCTTCTTAGGCTTTTCAAACCATACCCTATATCTGTCATTGTCTCTTATGATTATACTAAAAACTCTAAGTTGTTCATTGTTAAACAAAATCCTAATAATCGAGTCATCATCAATAAGGTCCAATCTGGCATAACTCTTTATATCTATGTACATAAGGTCCTGTTCCAGTCTTGGGAATTCTTTTTTAGTTCCAGCAGATTTTAATATGGATACTCTTTTGGGATAAAATGACTCTATATCAAATAGGCTATTAAAGGATATAGTCTTAGTAACTATATTATTTTGTCTATTTACATCAGAAAAGAAGTGATAGTAAGTAGTATTAGTTTCTTTATATATCTCTTCATCAACACTTACGATAATGTCAAAATCTCCAGCAATATCTATACCAGGCAATTCATAAGCACTTATAAAAGAAAGCTTAACCTGATTCCCTGGTCCGAATGAATATTCACCTATGGAAAGCTTATCAGTAGGCAACATTTGTAAATAAAAACTCTTACCATCTTTCTTCCTAACCATCTTTACTTTGACTAGAGATTCATTTAACTTCTTATCATCCCCATATAGGATGGGATAAGCATCTCCTACATTTTCTATTGTAATTAATGTCTTGAGTTTCCTCTTCTCATAAAAGTTTTTCTCATAACCCAAAAATTCAATCTCTACATTTCTAATTGTAAGGTCCGCCATCTTAGGCTTCCAAAAGAATTCATCCTCATACTGGAATTTAGAATATTCCATTCCTTCCTCTCCCTTAATATAAACAAATACTTTTATCTTATTTGGTGCGTTAGGTATTAAACACCCTTCATCTATCTTAATAAGAGTCTCCTTCTTAGAAGTCCCATATACTAACTCAATACTCTGTCCTGGCATAATAGAAGGATTTCCAAAAGGTTTCTCTAAGGTCAAATTAGGAACCCAACTTCTGTTAGAATTACTAAAAACTACTAATTCTACCTTATAAGCACTAATAGGCATGGACCTATCACTATTATTCTTTAACTGTATAGTAAATCTTATAGGAATCTCGTCAGATATGGTGACCTTTTCTACAATAACTCTATAAGGAGACTGTATAAAAGGTTTTGGTAATTTAGGTTCTAGTTGAATCTGCGAAAAGGCTAAATCAAAACTGACAAATAGCACAAGTAAAATAAAAATAGGCATTATAGATCTTCTCATCTAGAAACCTCCACATTAAAGTTTTTATTTTATCTGAAACTCTTAATTAAGTCCTCCCTAAAAAATATTTCTCCCTATGAATTATACAATAAGTTTTACAAATACTTCAAGATTAATCAGTTTATGTTATAATTAAAATGTATTCTAGATTATTCTGAGGTTTTGAGGATGTCTAGTGTAAGATTAGAAAATGTTAGTAAAGTCTTTAGGTCCGATGTTGGTCCCTTTAGAGGAAAAAGACTTGTCAAACTAGAAAGTGGAGGTCTTTTATCTACTGATGCACCAGTAACAGCCTTAGATGAAGTTAGTATTGAGGTTCAACAGGGAGAAGTCTTATCTGTCTTGGGACCGTCAGGCTGTGGAAAAAGTACCCTTTTGAGAGTTATTGCGGGTTTAATAGAACCTGACTCAGGTCATGTCTATTTTGATGATAGATGTGTTGACGGTATGTCTCCTAGACATAGAAGGGTTGGATTTGTCTTTCAAAATTATGCACTTTATCCTCATATGACCTCTAAGGGAAACATCATATTTAATCTCTTACTACGTAGATTTCCCAATAAGGAGATTGAGGAAAGAGTGAGGTATACCTCAAATGTCTTAGGAGTTGGCTTTGATACCTTACTCTCTAGGAAACCTGGAACACTTTCTAGCGGTCAGAAACAGCGAGTTGCCTTAGGAAGGTGTATAATAAGGAATCCTTCTGTCTTTCTCCTAGATGAACCTTTATCTGATCTAGATGCAAAGCTTAGAGAGACCACAAGAATAGAACTTAAGAGGCTATTGAGGCACTTTGGTATAACTACTGTATACGTTACCCATGACCAGAAAGAGGCAATATCTTTGGGTCATAGGTTGGCTATAATGAGACAGGGGAAGATAATACAAGAGGGAACATTTGAAGAGATATATAATAATCCTAAGAATGTATTTGTTGCTAGTTTCTTAGGCACCCCTCCCTTAAATATTATAAAAGGAGAGGTGATCGACAATGTATTCTATGGAGGAGGAATAAGGTTTCCCACACAGGGTCTATTGGGAGAAATTATAGGAGGTATAAAGGTAGAAGATATAATAGAAGGGGGTGATTTCAAAGGGATAGTGGAAGTTAGTGAACCAAATCCTTCTGAGAAGTCACAAGTAGTCACTGTTAGGGTCAAAGAGAATGTTCGTATCAAGCTCAGACGAAACCTAGATTATATATTAGAAGCTGGGGAAGTGGTCAGTTTTTCTGTAAAGAGGATGTACTTCTTTGACCCTATCACTGAACTACTAGTAAAAGTTATAAAGAATAAGGAGGCGGTGACAAATGGGTATAATGCGTAGACAGATAAGAGAATCCACAGACCACTTGGATGATCCATATATAGATGGGGTTGAATATCATGACCCTAACGTATGTCCGTCTTGTGGGGTTGTATATAATAAAAAGCAATGGCAGTTTATAGATATAAAACAGATACAGTTAGATAAGGGTAATTATATAGGTAATGCAAAATGTCCTGCCTGTAGGAAGATAGAAGACCATTATCCGATGGGACTAGTTGAACTTTCTGGTAAATTTATAGATGGACATAAAGAGGAGATATTAAACCTAGTGAAGAATGAAGAGGAGAGAGAAAAAGAAAAGAATCCTTTAGGAAGGATTATGAGTATTGAAGATAAAGATGGCAAGATTTATATAGAAACCACCAATGAAGCATTGGCATTGAGAATAGGTAGGGCAGTATTTAAGGCATTTAAAGGTGAGATAGAGTATAAATTTAGCGAAACACAGAAACTGGTTCGCGTCCTTTGGAGGAGGGATTAAATTTTATGTCTAATTGGAGACCTATAAATTTCTCTGATGATTTTTGGAAATTAGATAGAGAAGTCCAACAGTTTATGGAATGCATCTTCGGTTCTTATTCATGGAAGCCTTCTGTCGATGTGTATGAAACAGATAAAGAGATCGTTATTCTAGTAGAAATAGCTGGGGTTAACAAGGAAGATATAGAGGTCTTTGTTCAGGGGAATATCGTTACTATAAGAGGAACTAGGAGAGAGCCCGATATAAATAGAAAAGAGGTATACCATCAAATGGAAATAAACTATGGAACATTTGAGAGGGTAATCCCTCTACCAGTGTTTGTTAAAGAGGAAGACGCTAAAGCATCGTTCCAGAATGGGATATTAAAGATTGTATTCCCCAAAGCAACACGAGTTACTAATATACCTATAAAGGAGGAGGGAAACGTATGAGTGACGAAGTCAAAATACCAGAAACCCTTCCAATTCTTCCGTTGAGAGAGACAGTAATCTTCCCTGCTATGGTTGCCCCCATAGTAGTAGGGAGAGAGAAATCTATAAAACTTATAGATGACGTAGCGGTTGGCAATAAGATGTTTGGAGTAGTAGCACAGAAAGACCCACAAATAGATGAACCTAATACTGATCAAGTTTATCAGATTGGAACAGTATGTACTATTATACGTATGCTAAAGTTTCCTGATGGAACTACAAGGCTTCTTGTTCAAGGAATCTCGAGGATAAGGATAAATCAATTCATTGAGACTGAACCTTACTTCAAGGCTAATGTAGATCCTATTCAAGAAGTCTACGAACTAACTATAGAGATCCAAGGGCTTATGAGAAATGCCCTAGATCTCTTCCAAAAGGTTGTCTCTATGGCTCCATATCTCTCCGAAGAAGCCTACATAACCGCTATGAATATTCATGAGCCTAATAGACTGGCAGATTTTATAGCGGCAAACCTTAATATCACCACCGCTCAGAAACAAGAAGTATTAGAGACCATAGATGTAAAAGAGAGATTGCAGAAAGTTACCTATTTCTTAAATTCTGAGATACAGATACTAGAAGTAGGCAGACAGATACAGAGTGAGATAAAGACAGAGATGGATAAGAGACAGAGAGAATACATACTTAGAGAACAACTGAAGGCAATACAGAAGGAATTAGGTGAACTTGATCAGCAGACAAAGGAGATAAATGAACTACGAGAGAAGATAGAGCAGGCTGGTATGCCAGAAGAGGTGCGAAAGGAAGCAGAAAGAGAGTTGGACAGACTTTCTCAGATGATGCCAGGAGCAGCAGAGTATACAGTAGCTAGGACGTATCTAGACTGGCTTATAAACCTCCCATGGTCTAAGTCAACCGAAGATAACCTAGACATAGAAAGGGCAAGACAGATACTTGACGAAGATCATTATGACCTAGAGAAGGTTAAGAATCGTATCTTAGAGTTCCTAGCGGTAAGAAAACTGAAGTCTGATACACGTGGTCCTATCCTCTGTTTTGTTGGTCCTCCTGGAGTAGGCAAGACATCTCTAGGTATGTCGATAGCCAGAGCTATGGGTAGAGAATTTGTTAGAATCTCTCTTGGTGGAGTCAGAGACGAAGCTGAGATAAGAGGACATAGAAGGACATATGTCGGTGCATTACCCGGTAGGATAATTCAGGGGATAAGGAAGGCTGGAACTAATAACCCTGTCTTTATGCTTGATGAGATAGATAAACTTGGCTTAGATTTTAGAGGGGACCCTGCTGCTGCATTATTAGAGGTGCTAGACCCACAACAAAACAGTAAATTTGTTGATCACTATCTAGATGTTCCATTTGATCTCTCTAAGGTGCTCTTTATAACTACAGCTAATATGTTAGATACCATCCCTCCGGCTCTATTAGATAGGATGGAAGTCATCACCCTCCCAGGATATACAGAGTATGAAAAGTTAGAAATTGCTAAGAGATATCTTATACCAAGGCAGATCTTAGAGAATGGGCTAAAACCTGAGCTGGTCAACTTTGAAGAATCCGCAATAAAGAAGATAATAAGAGAATACACTAGAGAAGCCGGAGTTAGGAATCTAGAAAGAGAAATTGGTTCTGTCTTAAGGAAAATAGCCCAGAAGGTTGCACAAGGAGAAACTGGTCCTTTCTCAATTACTGAAGAGGATATAGAGAAGTATCTTGGTATACCTAAGTATCGATATGGACTTGCCGGTGAGAGGGACGAGATAGGTGTAGCTACCGGTCTAGCTTGGACAGAAGCTGGTGGTGATATACTTTTCATCGAAGTAGCTCTTGTTCCAGGTAAGGGGAATCTTATACTTACAGGCAAACTTGGAGAGGTTATGCAGGAATCTGCTAGGGCTGCTCTCACCTACGTAAGGTCTAAGTCAGAAGAATGGGGTATAGAGAGTAACTTCTTTGAGAAGTGGGATATACATATCCATGTGCCTGCAGGAGCTATACCCAAAGATGGTCCATCAGCTGGTGTTACTATGGCTACCGCCTTATCGTCCGCGATAAGGAGAGTCCCTGTGAGAAAAGACTTGGGAATGACAGGTGAAATAACAATAAGGGGAAAGATTTTGCCAGTAGGAGGTATAAGAGAAAAGGTTCTTGCAGCACATAGGGCAGGATTAAAAACAGTTATGCTTCCTAAAGATAATGAAAGAGACTTAGAGGAAGTTCCTCAGATAGTAAAGAATGATATAGAATTTATCTTTATAGAGCATGCTGATGAGGCAATTAATCAGGCTCTTCTCATTCCAGAATTAGTAAAGTGATTATAATAGGAGGTTATTGATGGATAGATTTAGTAAAGAGGCTCTAACAGCTGAAGAGATTAAGCGTCTTGAAAGGTTGGGGGTATTATGTAGAGGAGATATCCTCAAAATGACTACTCTAGCAAAACAGGGACACCCTGGCGGTTCTATGTCCTCTATAGACATCTATATAACTCTTTACTCTTTTGCAAATGTAGACCCAAAAGATCCGTATAACCCTAATAGAGATAGAATCATTATAAGTCATGGTCATACGTCTCCCGGAGTATATTCTACTCTAGGAAGATTTGGCTTTGTAGATCTTGACAAAGCTATAGCCCACTTCAGACAGGCTGGTAGCATATTTGAGGGACATATAGAAAGAGTAGTACCTGGTGTAGAATGGACTACTGGTAATCTAGGACAAGGTCTTTCAGCTGGATGCGGTTTCGCAATTGCAGGGAAGGTTAAAGGTTTAGATTTTCATACCTTTGTCATTATGGGAGATGGGGAGCAACAGAAAGGGCAGTTATCAGAGGCAAGACGCTTTGCAGTAAAGTATAACCTTCCTATAACTGCAATCATTGACAACAATGGTCTACAGATAAGTGGGACTAATAAATCTGTAATGCCTCAGGATATAAAGGCTAACTATCTCTCCGATGGATGGGAAGTCCTTGAGATAGATGGGCATAACTATCAAGAGATCTATCAGGCTCTAAGGTATAGTGTAAAGAAAAAGAAGCCTGTAGCTATTATTGCTCGTACAGTAATGGGTAAGGGAGTCTCTTTTATGGAAAATAGAGAGGTTTATCATGGTAAGGCACTCAGTATGGATGAATATAAAAAGGCTATGGCAGAACTTAACCTAGATGACGATTTAGAAGAGTACAGGAGGATGAGAGAAGCCTTTGAACCAGAACCTCATAAATTCCCTCCAAATGAACCTATCAATATAGATTTAGGAAATCCATTTACTTACAAACCAGATGACAAGATAGACAACAGGAGCGCCTTTGGAAACGCCTTAAAAGACCTTGGAGTAAGGAATAACGATGGAAAACATACACCAATCATTGTCTTTGACTGTGATCTTGCTGGCTCAGTAAAAACTGATGGATTTAGCAAGGCATGTCCAAACTATTTCTTCCAAGGCGGAATACAGGAACATAATACCGCTACCATAGCTGGTGCAGCCTCTACCCAAGGAGTTATTAGTTTCTTTGCCGATTTTGGTGTCTTTGGTATTGATGAAACCTACAACCAACACAGGCTCAACAGTATAAACAATACCAATCTAAAACTTGTTACTACTCATTGTGGCTTAGATGTTGGTTCAGATGGAAAGACTCATCAGTGTATAGATTACGTAGGGATTATGAGAAACCTATTCGACTTCAAGATTATAGTCCCTGCAGATCCAAATCAGACCGATATTGTTACAAGATTTGTGGCGAAGTCTGAAGGAAACTTCTTAATTGCAATGGGAAGGTCAGTAATACCAGTAATAACTGATGAATCTGGTAAACCTTATTATGATGCCAACTATCGATTTGAATATGGTAAGGCAGACTTACTAAGAGACGGAAATGATGGAGCTATTATCACAATGGGAACAATGGTCTATAGAGCTATTAAGGCATGGGAAATCCTAAAGAATAAAGGAATCTTGGTGAAAGTAATAAATGTCTCTTGTCCGTTAGCTCTAGACCGAAGGATGCTCAGAGAGGCGTGTGATACTGGACTAGTCGTCACATATGAGGACCACAATGTAAATACAGGACTAGGTTCTATAGTAGCCTCTGCTATAGCAGAGGAAGGGATAAGAGTCAAACTGATAAAACTTGGCGTGACTTGTTATGGCGCCTCTGGAGAATCAGAAGAGTTATTCAAGATGTATGGATTAGATGCAGAAAGTTTAGCCAAAGTAATTGAAGAAGCCAAGAAGTAAAATCCTACGTGGCGCATAAGTTTTGTCTTATGCGCCACTTCTTTTTTCTAGTTCTAAGATTAGTGTCTTTACCTTTTCTTTTAATCTCTCTTTTCCTTTAACAACAATATCTAATGCATTATAATCAAGGTTAGCTGTTTCTCTATAGGCTTCTGTAAGTATTGAAAGAGTCTCTTCTATATTGATCTTAGATACACCTAAGGCTATAGCCTTTTTTATATCCTCTATATTTACATTGGCTTCTTTACGCAATGTAAGAGGAATCTTTACTACTCTATTTATTCTCTCCAATCTTTCAAAATCTAGACTAGATATCTTATTACCACAAGATTTTACAGTTACCTCTAGTGCATCTATCCCTGTCTCTAAGAGGAATGAGTAAGCCAAGTCTGGGTCTGTGAATTCATAGTCGTTTATTCTAGAGACTATTTTCCCCTCTACAGAAATACCAACTGCCCTAGCAACTCCTACTACAGTAGAGGTAAGTCTAACATTGTCTTCATAGGAAAGATTCGAGCCATCTATCATTATAGAGGTGAACCCAATGCTTATAGCCTTCCATGCATCTTTCAAATCTATAGCCCGATCTAACTGTAGAACTATAGGAATACTACAATAATCCGCAAGAGACCTATAGACACCTACAACACTTCTTCCCCCTAGTTTATTTAAGACATCCGGTGTGCAGGCAATAATAACAGGCAGATCTAATTCATATACTGCATCGATTATCCCAACTATATCTTCTAGAGTATATATGTTAAACTGTAAGACCGCCCTATGCTCTTTATACGCCTTAGATAAGACCTCTCTAAGCGTTACCTCCATAGTCTCTAGCTTCTTTTAATAGACTTAATATCGCCATCCTAATAAATACCCCATTCGTTACCTGCTTCTCTACTAGAGATTGCTCAGAGTATAACACGTCTTCTGCCATCTCAATTCCAACATTTACTGGTCCTGGATGTAGAATGATTAGGTCTGGTTTAGATCTCTTAATTCTCTCTCTGTTTATCTGATATCTTTTTATATACTCTTCTACTGATATGTGCATCTTTTCCATTCTCTCTCTTTGTATCCTTAACCCCATAAGAATGTCAGTATCTTCTATAACATCATCTAGGGAATAACTTATCTCTATACCAAGCTTTTCAAAATCCTTAGGCAGGAATTCTGGTGGACCAACTAGTATTATATCTGCCCCCAACTTCCTTAAGAGCCAAATGTTAGACCTAGCCACCCTACTATGTAGTATATCTCCTACAATAATTATCTTCTTTCCCTCTATGCTTCCCTTAGCTTCAATCATAGTCATTGCATCTAAGAGCGCCTGTGTTGGATGTCCTCTGGTCCCATCACCTGCATTTATTATCGATGCTGAAACCCTCTCTGCTATCTGGTATGGGAAACCTGATTCTCTATGTCTTATGACAAAAAAATTTACCCCCATAGCCTGTAATGTTCTTACTGTGTTTAAAGCGGATTCCCCCTTAACTAGACTACTCCCTGCAGTATCCATAGCTACTACTATGGCTCCAAGCTTTTTCCCTGCAATCTCAAAAGAATTCCTAGTTCTAGTGCTGGGCTCAAAGAATAGAAGAGAAAGAATCTCATTTGAAAGAGGAAGATCTTTTATCTTACCAGCTTTAAACTTAAAAGCGGTATCTATTATAAGCTGAACCTCTTCCTTCGTAAGGATATCTGTATCTAACAAATCCTTACTTCTTAATCTTTCCATAAAGGATCACCTCACCTTTCTGGGGCGATCCGGCAAAACCTTTTCGGACTCACCGGACCGATTAAAAGGTTAAGGGTATGATAGCAGAAAAGAGAGAAAATGTCAAACGCCAATTTCACCAGCCTTGACTATTTTTGCCAAATAGTTATAGTTATAATTAAGGTACTACTTTAAGGAGAGTGATTGACTATGTTATGGATAATGCTTGCATTTATAGCGATATCTCTTATTTGGGTGGCATCAAGGTCAATAACAAGGAGGAAGGAAGAAAAAAGGTTGTTATCTGAACTTGCATCAAGGGTCTCTTCTAAGCCGGAGATGATAGATACAGGTGAGGTTACAAGAACTGAAGATAATGGGTGGATTCTAAACCCTAAAAGCACATTTCCTCTTACCATCTACGGTGTAGACGAAGAAGTAGCAAATAGGATAAAAGAGATATTAGATAGGGGGCTTTCAGGCGATATCTACAAGGTTGCTGAAAATATTGCTTCTATAGTAGCTCGATACAAAGTGAGGTGTAAAGAGATTGATGAGTATATAAAGACATTTAAACCCATCTATCTTAAAAAGATAGAGGAGCAGATAAAAGATCATCCTCAGTGGGAAAGTCTCTCAGATTTAGAGAGGAAGGATCTACTCTCTAAATTTAGAGCTAATGCTATTTTATCTCTAGAGGTTCGTCCATACTGTGATATAGAAGTCCTCTTTGAAGGAGACTCTTTAGACTCATCATCTTATGATGAACTAATACAAAAATATGGGTATGATACGATTAAATTCCACTTAAGAAGGAAGGATAGGGGCACTATAGTCCCTAACGAGGATTATTCCACCATTATTAAAGAGCCAAAAGATGTAGACCTCTCTGATGAAAGTATATCTCTCTATTGGCAATACATAGAAGAGGTCTCCTTTTTGATAGCCCATACTTATATAATGTCAGCTTATGCTACAAGAGATTATCGAGACTTTAAAAAATTTGGAAAATCTGAATTGACAAGAGAGTGGAAACTTATAAATTCAAATGATGAAAGTGTCTGCCCCTACTGTAAGAGTCTAGAGGGCAGACACTTTTCTATTGAAGAATACCCAAAAGTCCCACTCCATATCGGATGTAGATGTGTTGTAACTTCAGTTATAAGAAAATAAATTTTAGAATCTAAAACCTAAACCTAGCGCCAGCCCTATTTCAGGATAGAAGGAGTATTCAGTTGTGCTGTCATAAGTGTATTCTTCTATACCTAATCTAAGCTGAAGTCCCATCTTAAATTCCATCCCTAAAGGACCAACAAATATAGCCCCACCTTCTATATATGGAAGTATAAATGCCTCTACTCCGCCTTCCCCATAAAAGTAGAAAGGACCTGCCATATGGAAATATCTTCTATACCCTAGTCCTAAAAATGTTAAGCCTATAAGAGCCTCTGGTTCTCCCTTTGGTCCTACATCAGTATAGTAACCAATAATAATTGAGTCTAACCCTATTCTAATCCTCTTATCTACTAACGAATCAGCATAGACAGGCGTAGCAGAAGAGATTAATAAGCACAGTACTAATATTACTCCGATTACCTTTACCTTATACATCTAAATAACACCTCCCAGATAGACTATTTTTACCCTCTATTAAAATATACCATAAGTTATAACTATCTACAACTTCATTTCTTTCTGAATTATTGATATCATTATCTCTACTAATTTCGGGTCAAACTGAGTCCCGCTACACCTGGCAAGTTCTTCCACAGCTTCTTGAAGAGTTAAAGCCTTCCTATATGGTCTTTCGGTTGTCATAGCATCAAAGGCATCGGCTATTCCAAGTATCCTAGAACCTAATGGTATATCCTCACCGGCTAAGCCATCAGGATATCCCTTACCATCCCACCTCTCATGGTGATGACGGATAATCTTAGCTATATCTTCTAGTTCTTCCATCTCTAATATGAGTTGCTCACTCTTTACAGGATGTATCTTAACAAGATCATACTCTTCATCAGTCAAAAACCCGTTTTTATTTAGGATAGACTGTGGTATAAATATCTTACCTATATCATGAAGATAACCTGCCCAATATATCTTTCTAGATGTCTCTACATCAAGACCCAGTTTTGTGGCTACCTTTAGTGAATACTTTGCAACCCTCTCAGAATGACCCCTTGTGTATATATCGTAATACTCTAGAGCCCTAACTAAAGTTGCAACTAGCATATTAAGAAAAGTTCTCTCTTTTCTAACATAGCTTCTAATCGCATAAAAAGAAGAAACCACATCTGCTATCCACTTTGCTGTATTTATATCTAGATCAGAAAAATGCTCACTATTCTCTTCTAAGATATCTAGTGCGATATAACCAATCTTTTTACCCTCCCATTTTAGAGGGGCTATGATTGTTTCTCGAATGGGAAGCGTAAAAGATTTTATAATGCTATATTTATCTTCAGACATAATCTTTTGATCAACCTCATCAATGATACTCTTTACCACTATTACCTCATCTGTATCTATAAGCTCATTCTTTTCAAAAACTAATCCCTCTAATTCCTTACTGTGACCCTTTGTCTTTATAAGCACAATATCTTCTCCTTCTATTAGAAAGACACTACCAGCCTTAGCCTTAGGGATTGTTTCTAAGGTTAGCTCTAAGACATCTTCTAAGAAGTCTTCCTCATTTGTATCTAAACTTGCCAACTTAGATACCGTTTCAAATGTCTTTAACTTTATGTTTACCGACTCTTCCAATTTTTTATAAAGTTCTTCTAACTCTTCACTAGATGCCTTAAGCTCCCCATATGTAGCTTCGAGTTCTTCGTTTGTAGCTCTCAATTCTTCATATAATGATGTCAGCTCTTCATTCTTTTCTTTTAATTCTTTTGTTGCTTGAGCTACCCTATGGGCAAGGAGTCTATTAAGTCCTATTAGAATAAATATAAAGAGAATAGAGGTCATAAGGATATAAAATAATGATTTTACCCAACGAGGCTCTTTTTCCATCTCTACTACATATCTTTTGACTAAATCAGATAACTCTTCCCTAGAAAACTTAGATAAACCATCATTTAAGAGCTTAAGAACCTCTGTATTTCCCTTCCAAGTAGCTAGATGTATATAGTTAACTGCAAAAGGCTCTGTCTTAGAGAACTCATATAATAAACTGTATCTAACTAGATGATAGTTAGCTGGTAGATCATCCATTAGAAAGACTTGTATCTCACCCTTCTTAGCCGACCTAACAATATCAGAATAATTTTTGTAGAATTTAAAATTGATAGAAGGATTCTTAGCCCTTGCTATATCTATAAGGGCATCAGCCTCCTTTACACCAACCACATATGGAGTTAAGTCCTCTATAGATTTAATTCCTCTTATAGATGAATGATAATAGATACTAGAAGTCATCTGAAATATGGGCTCAGTAAAGTCTAGATATAATTCTCTTTCTGGTGTCTTAAAGATTGTATCTATAACATCTGCCGAATGTTCTCTCATTATTTGATGAGCCTTTGCCCATTCAACTGGAATTAGTTTAACACTTATTCCAGTCTTCTCTTCCCAGAGCTTCCAAAAATCCACCGATATACCCACTAATTTCCCAGTCTCATCTATATAGGTAAAAGGAGGATAATCTCTATCTAAGACAACATTTAATGTCCTAGCCAATAGAGAATTGGGTATGAATAAAAGAAATATAGTTACTAATAGTATTCTCCTTAAATAACTAATCAAAGTAACTCTTTTAGTTTTTAACATTATTGTTATTATAACATACTAGATTGATCAAGGGAAAAAATAGACCCTAGGTTTTCAGGCAAAAAAGAAGGGGAAAGAGATTAATAGATCCCCTTCCCCTCTTAGTCTTCTCTTTCTCCTTTAGGGTCTATGTGAACGGATATATTTGACTCTTTTAACTTCTTCTTTAACCTATCCTGTACCTCTAATGCTATCCTATGCGCCTCTTTAGCAGATAGGGAATCTTCTACTTCTATATGAAGAGAAATAACCTTACTACTCTGATAGTCGTGAACGAGTATATCGTGGAGGTCTAAGACCCCTGGGACAGAAAGAGTAATATCTCTTATACGATCTAAAAGGGCTTTATCGGGAGCCTTTCCTAAAAGGAAATCAACAGAAGATTTTATTAGCTCTATACCTACTATTCCCAAAAGGATAACTACCACTAAGCCCAAAATCCCATCAACGTAAAAGAGATTAAACCTAACAAGTATAAGACCTAATCCAACTAAAAAAGAGGCTACTGCATCACTCCTATGATGCCATGCATCTGCTATAAGGGTTTCTGAATTAATCTTCTTTCCCAAGTATATTGAGAATCTTGCCATCCATTCTTTGAATCCTGCAGAGACGATCATAAATATAATTACAGCTATGTTTGACCCTATCTTTATAGGGTTCATTATCCTCTCTATAGAAGCCTTACCTAAGTCATAGGCTACTATAAGAAGCATAAAGGCTATTACTAGTGTAGCTATCTGCTCAATCCTCCCATGACCAAAAGGATGCTCTTCATCTGCAGGTTTACTTCCAAGCTTAAACCCCAAAAAGACTACAATTGAGGTCAATACATCTGAGAGAGAATGGAAGGCATCTGCTATAAGTGATATACTATTAAGGCTCAAACCAGACAAAAGCTTTACTAAGAATAGAAATATATTGCCTACTATACTTACATATGCCTCTAGATAGCCTAAATCCTCTCTAGATCTAATCTTACGAGAAAAGAACTTATCAATAAGCCAGGCACTAAAATCCAAAATATATCCCTCCTTCTATAAAATGGATTTATTAGGAAGTCCTGCAGTAAGAACTACTGCTGCTCCAGAAAGGAGCCCGGCTTTGCCTGTTCTTCCCTCAAATAAAATTTTAATCCGTTTCCCTTTGCTGTCAACTATCTATAAAGGCACAAATTCAGGGACTCTTTTATTAAACACTGCTACCTTTTCAAATCCAAGATCTTTGGCTAATCTATAAGCTTCATTAATAAATCTTCCTGCATCTTCCGGCAGGTGAGCATCAGAGCCAAAAGTTATCGGTATTTTATATCTAGAAAGGATCTCAAGGAACTTTGGAGAAGGGTATATCTCTTTAACAGGTCTTCTGAGACCCGAGGTATTTATCTCTAAAACTACATCTGAACTAGCTATTACTTTAGAGACATCTTCATACACATCTCTAATATCTTCAGGCAGGGGAACTCCCCAAAGTTTTATCAGGTCTAAATGGGCTACTATATCAAATAGCCCACTACTAATAGCCATTTTGACTCTTTCAAAGTAGTCAATAAATATCTCTTCTAAGTCATTGCTCCACCTAGGATCGTTTGGATCTATATCAAATCCAAAGCCACTCTTAAGCCAATGTACAGAGCCCAAGACATAATCGAATACATTGTAACGTTCCAAGAATCTTCCAATCTCATCTTCCTTTTCGGGAAAATAATCCATCTCTACCCCTATCTTTACGTTATATATTCTCTTTAATTCTTCCATAAAGCCAATATACTTTTCTAAAGAACTATCACACCACTTTTCGGTATAAGGAAGATGTTTATAGATATGCCTAGCTTCTATAAATCTATGGGCATGTTCACTTACTCCAACCTCTACTATCCCATTTTCCAATTCCCTACTATAAAATTCTTCCCACCATTCCTTCGTAAATTCGCCCTTTTCTAGATGCATATGATAGTCAAGTATCAATTTTCTTGCCTCCGTTCCCTATAAAAATTTATGGCGGAGAGGGTGGGATTCGAACCCACGGGGTATTTCTACCCGCTCGCTTTCGAGGCGAGTGCTTTAAACCACTCAGCCACCTCTCCACCAATAAGTATTACTCTTCTAGAAAGCCAGGAACTCTAATCCTAAGTTTATTCTCAGCTAGCTCCTTTATCGCTATACTTAGAGGATTTAACTTTTTTGTAAGGAGCGTAGCTGTATCATGTATCTCTTCTGCACGTTTAGTTACTGCTAATGCTACTATATATCTATTAGCGGTCAACCTTAATACATTGTCAAGGTCTGATATCTCCAAAGTATTCAACCTCCTTTAATATCTTTGGTATAAGCCTTTTTTCAAAAAATCTTAAGACTCTAGTACTAATAAAGTCTCTATTTGTTAAAGGTCTAACAAGTATGCTCTTAATTCCAACTATATTACTACCGAAGACGTCCATAAATAACTGATCACCTATAGATAATACTTCGTCTTTTCTCAATCCAAGAACCTTTAAAGCCCTAAGAAAACTAAAAGGTAAAGGCTTAAAGGCATTTGTTATTATCGGCAGATTAAGTTCTCTACCAATAAACATAGCTCTATCTCTTTTATCTGTATTAGACAGAAGACAACATCTTATCCCTACCTTCTTTAATTCCTCTACAAATTTCCTAGACTTGTTAGGTATATCCCATGAACCCCAAGGGACAAGAGTATTGTCTAAGTCTATTATAACTCCTCTGATATTATAGCTTAACAGTCTAGAAACATCAATATCCGATATACAAATGGCATAGCCAAATGGCTTCAGGTATCTAAGTATCACTCTACTCTTTTACTTTAAATTCTGCCTCGACAGCTCCAGTAGCTTCTAATACTTGCGTCTTAGTATTAAGCACCGCCTCATTACTCTTTAGTATTATGTCTTCTCTAGTGATCACTACATTGCCACTTAATCGAAATTCTTCCTTATCTATAAGGAATATTCCACTACTAGCAGAAGCCTTTGTCCCCTCCTGCTCTACTGTCACTTGATCTACCTTTGCCTCTTTCGTATTTGTATTATAATCGAGCTTACTACAGTTTATTGTAGCAGAAACATTTCCCTTCTCATCTAGACTTAAAATCTTTACATCCTTCTTTATAACAATCCTATTATTATTTAGTGCCGCTTCCATGTCGGTTCCAGTAATCTTAAGCCTTTCCATCTCTACTCTTACCGACCCGGGAATAACCATAATCTGTTTGTCTTGGTCAAAATCCAATCTACTTCCCCAGATCTTGGGTCCATCTTTAAGTTCAACTCTTACATTACCTTCCACTTTTAACATCTTTGTCTTCATATCATAGATAAACTTATCTCCGTATAACTTTCCACTCTGAGTAGTAGTTTGTTGTTTCTGAGCATAGATGACGGTTGGAACAATTAATAATAAGCATAAAATCAAGATTATTAACTTATGCATACAACCTCCTTTCAAAACTCCAATACCGGATTTCCTAATAATTCTATCCTTTGAGCAATAAAATCCGCCCTTATACTTGTACACCTAACTTCATAAGAGGCAATACGGACTTTGATATTTCCATTAGCCTCAAAGATACTATTCCTATTCTCCCAATTTAGCGTATCTGCTATTACTTCAAAGTCTTTTCCTCTAATCCTTCCTTTAGAGTATATCTTAAAGTCACTAGTTACCAGATTTACCTCTCCTCCAACTCCATCAAAAGAAACTAATAACTCTCCATTTTCATCAAAGACACTACCCTCTATTTTCCCATCTATAATAGCAGTGGTCTCAGTTTCAGCCTTAAAGCTATCTGCCTTTAGGATAAAACTCTTCCTTCCCTCATACATACCTACTATCTCTCCACCCTCTATTACTAACTTAGGTTTTAAAGGTGTCTCTTCTTCTCTTTCAGGAGATGTCTTCCACAGCCACCAACCTATAAGTGATATACAGAGGATTACAACTACTAGTATAAGATACCTCATATCATCTTTGTTATCTCTCTATAGATATCTGCCACCTCTTCCAAATGTTCGTAATCTGTCATATCTACTCTTATTGGAGTAATAGAGATATATCCATCCTTTATAGCGCTAAGGTCACTTCCACTCTCACCATTATCTACTGGAGATGCATCAAGCCAATAGTAAGGTTCTCCAGAGGGATCAAATCTCTTAATAATCCTCGGTATATATCTTTTAGACCCCTGATAGGTAAATCTAACACCTAAGGGCTTCTTGATAGGAGGGATATTCACATTTAATAAGACATCCTTTGGAAGACTATACTTTAAAACCAAGTCTGCCAATTTGCAGGTAAAATCTCCAGCCATCTCAAATATACTCTCTTCTACCTCTAAATGGGAAGCCAAAGAAACCGCTATGGAGGGAATACCACATATAACTCCCTCCATAGCGGCAGATACAGTTCCAGAGTAAGTGATGTCTATACCAACATTTGCTCCGTGATTTATTCCTGAGACTACTAAGTCTACCTTACCCTTTATGATCTCATATATCCCAATAAGAACACAATCAGCAGGAGTTCCAGTTGTTACCCAAGTCTCTATACTATCAGAGGTCTTCCTTACCCTTATAGGTTCTTTCAAAGTTATAGCATGTCCACCAGCGCTTCTCTGTCTATCAGGAGAAACAACTACAACCCTACCTAACCTACTCAGATACCTCCCTAGTACCGAAAGACCAACTGCACCAAGTCCATCATCGTTAGATACTAGGATGGTAGGAAGGCTCTTTGTCATCTACGAGGTTCTACTATAAACTTTATCGCTGTCCTTTCTTCATTGTCTATCTCTACATTGACAAAAGCAGGAATGCAGACGATCTCCAAACCACTTGGTGCCAGAAAACCCCTAGCTATAGCTATGGCTTTTACCGCTTGATTTACCGCTCCTGCTCCTATGGCTTGCATCTCAACAATTCCTTCTTCTCTTATTACTCCTGCCAGAGCTCCGGCAACAGAATTTGGATTAGACTTTGCAGAAACTTTTAATGTTGTCATTCTTCAATCCTCCTTATAATATTTTCTAATTCTTTCTATAGATATAGCCTTACCTGTGCTAGTATCTATCTCCAATATTATCCCATTAAAAAGGGTTCTCCCTTTAGCTACCCTAAATCTCCTAGGAATAGACGTCAAGAATTTCTCTATAATAAGGTCTTTATCCTCACCTATAATACCATCTGCAGATCCAATCATCCCTACATCTGATATATATGCGGTTCCTAATGGTGATATCTCTTCATCTGCAGTCTGGACATGAGTATGCGTCCCGAAGATGGCACTTACCATTCCATCAAGGTATCTCCAAAGTGCCATCTTCTCTGAAGTTGCCTCTGCATGGAAATCAATAATTATAGATTTTACTCCTTCACCGTGTAGTTCTTCTACTATCTCTTTTCCTTTTCTAAATGGACAGTCCAGGTATACCCCTGTAAATACACGTCCCATAAGATTAATAATACCAAGTTTCTCTCTATTAGGCAAGTTTAATACTAAATACCCCCTGCCTGGCACATCAGGGGGATAGTTTAGAGGTCTTAAAATCCTCTCTTCTTCTCTGACTAACTCCACTCCTTCTTTTTTATCCCAGATATGGTTCCCAGAGGTAATTACATCTACAGAAAGGGAGAAGAGCTCTTCTGCTACTTCTTTCGTTATCCCAAAACCACCTGCAGCATTCTCCCCATTAACTACTATTAAGTCTATATCAGCTTCTTTCTTAAGCTCTTCGAGAGCTTCAGCCAAAGCTCTTCTTCCGGGTCTTCCAACGACGTCTCCACCTACTAAAACTCTTAGTATGTTATCTTGCATACTCTATCGCTCTCGTTTCTCTTATGACTATTACCCTTATCTGTCCTGGATATTCTAACTCGTCTTCTATCTTCTTTGCTAGGTCTCTAGCCAATTCATAAGCAGAAAGGTCATCTATCTTCTCTGGTTCTACTACAACCCTTATCTCTCTACCAGCCTGTAGCGCATAAGCCTTTTCAACGCCATCAAAAGTAACTGCTAATTCCTCAAGTCTCTTTATACGCTTTATATATGCCTCTAAGGTCTCTTTACGAGCTCCTGGTCTAGCTGCAGATATAGCATCAGCTGCCTGAACTAAGACCGCTTCTATACTGTTAGGAGTCTCTTCTCCATGATGACTTGCTATAGCATTTACTACAACTTCATTCTCATTATACTTACGTGCAAATTCTGCTCCAAGTAATGCATGAGGACCTTCTGCATCATAATCTAAAGCCTTTCCTATATCGTGAAGTAATCCTGCCCTCTTGGCTAATGTAGGATCTAAGCCTAACTCTGCTGCCATCATACCTGCTAATCTAGATACCTCTTTTGAATGCTGTAGGACATTTTGACCATAACTAGTCCTAAAAGTAAGCCTTCCGAGCGCCCTTACTATTTCGGGGTGTACTCTAGTTATTTTAGCCTCAAATATTGCCTTTTCTCCTTCTTCTTTTATCCTGCTCTCAACCTCATGTTGAGCCTTTTCAACCATTTCTTCTATACGAGCAGGATGAATTCTTCCATCTTGGATAAGTTTTTCAAGGGATAATCGAGCTATCTCTCTCCTTATAGGGTCATAACTCGATAAAACAACCACTTCCGGAGTATCATCTATTATAAGATCCACTCCGGTAAGCATCTCTAATGTCCTTATATTTCTTCCTTCACGTCCTATAATCCTCCCTTTCATCTCCTCGCTAGGGAGGGTTACAACAGTCACTGTAGAAGAGGCTACTTCATCAGAGGCGCAACGCTGTATAGCAGAAGCTATTATCTCTCTTGCCTTCTTATCTGCCTCTTCTTTCAATTCCATCTCTATTTCATATAATCTTGCTACTGCTTCTCTTCTTGCTTCTGATTCTATATTTGATATCAAAAGTTCTTTAGCCTCTTCTGTTGTCATATTAGCTATTCTCTCTAACTCTTTAAGACTCTGCTCTCTTAAAGCCTCTATCTCTTTTTCCATCTGGACTATAGCCTCTTCCTTTGCCTGTAAAGCCTTTTCCTTCTTCTCTATCTGCTCCTGTCTCTTCTCTACCGCTAACTCTCTCTGTAATATCCTCTTCTCCTGTTTCTGGAGCTCACCTCGCCTCTGTCTTATCTGTCGATCCGCTTCATTCTTTATCTTCTCAGCTTCGTCTTTGGCAGAGACTATAATTTCTAACTTCTTCTTCTCTCCTTCAGCCTTTGCCTTCTCAATTATCTCATTGGCTACCCTCTCTGCATTCTTTAATATACCCTCTGCCTTGTATCTTCGATAGATATAACCAATGCTTCCCCCAGCTAGGAAAGCTATTATTCCTATAATAATATTCCAAATTATGGTAAATCACCTCACTATTCATCCTAGAGCCCCCGACCTCTCCAAAATCTGGCGCTCTATCTCGGCTGCCATGTCGGGATGCTGTGATAGATACTCTATTGCTCGCTGTTTTCCCTGCCCAAGTCTTTCAGTGTTGTAAGAATACCAAGCTCCTGCCTTAGTTACTAGTCCTAACTCTACTCCTAGATCTATAAGTTCTCCAAGCCTTGATATACCTTTCCCATATATTATGTCGAACTCTGCCTGTTTAAATGGTGGAGCCAGTTTATTTTTGACTACTTTGACCTTAACCCTATTACCTAGAGACTCATCTCCATCCTTTACACCTTCAATTTTTCTTATATCTAGTCTTATAGAGGCGTAAAACTTGAGAGCTCTTCCCCCTGGGGTTACCTCTGGAGGTCCATATCCGGAACCTTGCATCTTTTCTCTAAGTTGATTTATAAATACACATGCAGTTTTAGACTTACTCAGTGTGCCAGTCAATCTTCTCAATGCCTGAGACATAAGTCTTGCTTGAAGACCAATAAATTGATCTCCGATCTCTCCATCTAATTCTACCTTAGGGACTAATGCTGCCACAGAGTCTATTACTATAATATCTACCGCACCACTAGAAGCGAGTTTATCTGCTATACCTAAAGCCTGCTCTCCATTATCAGGCTGAGATATCCACATCTCATCTATATTTACTCCTAGGTTTCTAGCATAGATAGGATCCAAAGCATGTTCTGCATCTATAAAAGCAGCAATGCCTCCTAATTTCTGAGCTTCAGCAATTATATGAAGGGCAAGGGTAGTTTTCCCCGAAGCCTCAGGCCCAAATATCTCTGTAATCCTACCTCTAGGAATTCCTCCTATACCCAAAGCAATATCAAGTCCTATCGAGCCAGTAGGAATAACTTCTACTTGGAGTTTAGCAGTAGCCTCTCCAAGTCTCATTATAGAACCTTTACCAAAATCTTTCTCTATTTGAGCTATTGCTCCCTCAAGAGCCTTTAACTTCTCTTCCGAAATTGCCATTTCTTATCTTCACTCTCCCCCTATTTTTATTCTCCTATAACCTTAGTTATAAAAGCCCTTCTCCTAGGGCCATCAAGCTCTACAAAAAGTATAGATTGCCAAACACCTAAATCTAAATCTCCATTGGTAATGGGCAACGCAACATAATTCCCTAAAAAGATAGCCCTTAGATGTGCATCTGCATTATTATCTATAGCATTATGTCTATAGTTATTCTGCTGAGGAACTAACTTCCCCAATACCTCTTCTAGGTCCATCTCTAAGTTCCTTTCACTCTGATTTATATATAAACCCGTAGTAGTATGTAAGGAGTAGACCAACACCAACCCATCTCTTATACCGCTCCTACCTACCACCTGCCTTACCTGAGAACTTATATTTATAATCTCTATCCGTTTCTGCGATCTCAAATTCGATACTTCTGTATATGTCTTCATCTAGAAGCCCCCAAATTAAAAATTGGTCGGGGCGAAAGGACTCGAACCTTCGACCTCCTGTACCCGAAACAGGCGCGCTCCCAACTGCGCTACGCCCCGCAAGATAATTATATCAAAGAATTTAACATAAATCTATAAGAGCTTCCCTCTCAGGTCCAATACTTACACCTAAGATTTTGGTACCAAGAAATTCTTCTATAAATTTTACAAAACTCCTCCCATTAGGTGGAAGGCTATTCCCCTCTATCTTCCATCCTGGAAATACCTCATATATTGGCTGGCAATTTTCTAATATCTCAAGAGATGCTGGGAAATGATAGAGTTTTTCCCCTTCATATTCGTATCCTATGCAGACCTTAACTTCGGAAAGGCCATCTAAGACATCAAGCTTTGTTATATACACTCCATCTACACCATTTATAGTGCATGAATACTTAGTTGCTACACAGTCTAGCCAACCGCATCTCCTAGGCCTACCAGTAGTTGTTCCATATTCTTTACCCCGCTCCCTAAGATAAGAACCTACATCATCCTTAAGTTCTGTAGGGAAAGGACCTGCTCCTACCCTTGTCATATATGCCTTTGCAACTCCAAAGGTCTTCTCAAGCTGTTTTGGATTTATCCCTGAGCCAGAAAATATTCCACCTATACTGCTTGAAGATGAACTTACATATGGATAAGTACCAAAGTCTATATCCAGAAGAAATCCTTGTGCCCCCTCCAACAAAATCTTTTTATCCTGCGAAAGGAGATTGTGTAAAAGGCTAATTGTATCTGTAATATAAGGCTTCAGATAGTCCAAATAGCTCCGATAATCTTTCACAATTTCATCAATCTTTACCTTACCATCCAGAAAAGGGGACATTCTGACCTTAAGGTCCCATATCCTCCTAAGTTTTTCTTCAAATGAATTAGAAAACAGGTCTACAATTCTCAAACCAGATCTATTTACTTCATCTGTATAACCTGGTCCTACCCCTCTCCTAGTTGTTCCCAAATTAAAAGTTCCTCTAAAAGTCTCTTCTAGTTCATCAATGACCTTATGATACGGAAAAAGTAAAGGAGCCCTATCTGATATATAGAGCTTACCATTAAAGAAACCTCTATCTTTAAGCTCATTGATCTCATCTATTAATACCTTAGGATCTACTATAACTCCATTACCAATAACATTAATCTTATCTTTATGGAGGATTCCGGAAGGAACAAGATGAAGCTTAAAAGTCTCATTATTGACAACTAGTGTATGGCCTGCATTTGGACCACCATTATATCTAACAACACCATCACAATCCTTAACAAGGAGGTCTACTATCCTACCCTTACCCTCATCTCCCCAATGCAATCCTATTACCGCTATAGCTCCCATCTACATCTACTCCTATCCTTCTTGCTATTTCTCTAGCAGAGATAACTCCTGCCATAGAAGCCTGAACAAGGCCCCTTGTAACACCTGCTCCATCACCAATTGCAAATAGATTCTTTATTTGAGTCTCCAAATGATTAGTAAGTTTTGGTCTTACCGAATAGAACTTTACTTCTACACCATATAAAAGGGTATATCTAGAATATACACCAGGTGTAAGCTCATCAAGGGCTTTTATCATCTCTAAGATTCCAGTAAGATGCCTATATGGCAATACAAAACTCAAATCACCCGGAGTAGCAGACTGTAAAGTTGGTCTTACTATACCCTTTCTAATTCTTTCCTCTGTAGATCTTCTACCAGAAAGAAGGTCACCTAGCCTCTGGACTATAACACCCCCACCGAGTAGATTGGCAAGTCTGGCTATATACTTAGCATAGGCTATTGGCTCCTTGAATGGCTCTGTAAAAGTAGTGCTTATAAGTATCGCAAAATTGGTATTATCTGTCTTTTTATCTCTGTAACTATGACCATTAACAGTTATAACCCCATCGCTATGTTCTGTTATGACTTCGCCATAAGGATTCATACAAAAAGTCCTAACTCTATCGTCAAAAGATTTGGAGTAAAACTCTAACTTCGGCTCATAAAGGACATTAGTAAGTTCTTCCATTATTACTGCAGGTATCTCAACCCTAACTCCTACATCTACAGGATTTCTAATTATGTCTAAATTAAGTCTTCTCAATTCTCCTATAAGCCAATCCGCTCCATCCCTGCCAGGTGCTACTATTACATAGTCTCCATGTATCTCACCTAAGTTTGTAACAACACCTTTTACCTGCCCATCATTGACTATAAGGCTTTCTACCTGGGTTTCATCAAGGATATCTATCTTTGAAGAAAGGTAATCATAAAATCTAGAGAGGACCTCCTTACAGGTCTCTGTGCCTAAATGTCTTACCCTAGCCGGTATAAGTCTTAATCCAGCCTTAGATGCCCTTCTCTGGATATCGTAAACCTTATCTTCATCTACTCCAAACACCTCATTAGGAGCACCAAACTCTAGATAAACCCTATCTACATAGTCTGCGATCTCTTTGAACTCTTCTGGGGTTATATACTCGTTGAGTCTACCACCAACCTCTGTTGAGAAGGTAAGCTTTCCATCACTAAAAGCCCCTGCTCCACCCCATCCACTCATTATATTACAGGGGATACAATGATAGCAGAGGTCTCCATTTGTCCTAGATGGACATATCCTTTTCCCTAAAAGTCTACCTTTTTCGATGAGGAGGATCTTTAGACTAGAGGAGAGTTTAGTCAACTCATAAGCAGAAAATATACCTGCAGGACCGGAACCAACTATAATTACATCATAATGCTTAGTGCCTGTCAATGCTGTTTGTCCTCCAATATAAAGAGATGGTCGGGGCGAAAGGACTCGAACCTTCGACCTCCTGCACCCCAAGCAGGTGCGCTAACCAACCTGCGCTACGCCCCGATACCATAAATAAGTATAACAGAATAAATATACGTTTTCAAGAGAGTTGAAAATTATACTATCTTCCAATCAAAGTCGTTAGAAACAATATCTTCTTTATATTTAGAGATATCTCTTCCTTCCTTTACTATTCTTTCTATATATACCGCATCTTTCCTATTCCCTAGAAGGATAGCTCCAACAATCTTGTTATCATCTATGACAAACTTCTTATAGATACCTTTATCTTCATCTAGGGACGAGATGACCTCATAATCTTCTGTCTTGTCTATAATTCCTATAGAGAATAAGTCTATTCCAGCCACCTTCAGGATATTAGAAGGGACTGTTCCTCTGTATTCTATTCTTTCACCTAAGATGTTACTAGCAACTATTCTAGCCTGATCCAAAGCAGGAGGTATTATACCGTATATTTTACCTCCCCATTCTGCTACATCACCCAAGGCATATATATCATCTCTAGAAGTCTTGAGGTAATTATCCACTATGATTCCCCTGTTAGTCATAAGCCCGCAGTCTTTTGCAAGCTCTATGTTACTCTTTATACCTGCAGAAATAATTATAGTATCGCATCTAAATTCTTTTCCATCCTTAGTCATTAATCCACTTACTTCTCTATTACCAAGTATCTTTTCCACTGCTAAGTTAGTATAAACTTCCAAACCTCTACCCTCTAGTATCTTTTTCAAAAGATTCCCTCCAACTTCATCTAACTGTTTAGGTAAAAGCCATGGCAATATCTCTATAACCTTTACTTTAGCTCCAGAAGTCTGTAGTGCAGATGCTATTTCTAAACCAAGAAGCCCACCCCCTATAACGATTACCTCTCCAGACTTTTTTACCCTCTCTTTAAGCTTCAACACATCATCTAACCATCTAATACTGAAAACTCCAGGTTTATCAGCTCCTTCAATAGGAGGTAGTGAAGGTCTAGCTCCATTAGCAAGGACAAGGATATCATAGCTAAAGGCTTCTCCATTGACTAAGAGTACCTTTTTTTCGTCAGGACATATCTTCTCTATCGAAGAATTTAAATGAACATCGATATTATTTTCCCTATACCAGTTTTCCTTATAGAAGAATATCTCCTCTAGAGTAATATTATCTGCCAATAAATCTATAAGTCTAGGACGAGGATAATAATGGTAAGGCTCATCGGTAAATATCTCTATACTTATATACTTATCTAACTTTCTAAGGTTACTAGCCACATTTATTCCAGAAACCCCGTTCCCTATAATTACTACTCTTCTCATATTAAAAGTCACCTCATATCTAAAAAGTTTTATAAATATAAACTAATAATAAATTGCTATAGACTTTTAGTCAACGCTCAATCGGAATATGTAGAATTTCATTAAACTCTAAAGATTTACCCTTATTTTATACAAAATCAAAATATTTATGCTAAAATTATAACAATGATTAGGGAGGCAGTTCTATGCAGAGAAGATTAGCAGAATTACCTCTACATAATGGTAAAGCTCCTAGCTGGCTCTTTCAAAAGATGAAGAGGCTGGCTAGAGAGATAGTGCTTCTTTTTATCATTGAAGGGAGAATCAATGACCTGATAAGAAATCTCTCAGATCCATACTGGTTCCAGGCACTTGGTTGTGTATTGGGGTTTGATTGGCACTCTAGTGGACTTACAACTACCACAGGTGGTGCCCTCAAAGAAGGCTTAAGAGAGATATCAACAGACACAGGTATATTTATAGTTGGCGGAAAAGGGAGGACCGCTTTACATACTCCTGATGAGATTAGAAGGATAGCAGATAAGGTAGGCTTTGATGGAGAAAGATGGATAAATTTGAGCAGGCTTGTAGCAAGAGTAGATAATAATGCTATACAGGATGGTTATCAGCTCTATTATCATCTCTTGGTCTTTACTAAAGATGGTGCTTGGTGTGTAATACAGCAAGGTATGAATGCTAATAATAGATATGCCCGAAGATATCATTGGCTTGGAGAAGAGGTAAAAAGTTTTGTGGATGAGCCTCATAAGGCTATATGTAGCGAGAGATTTGAAGATTTAGTATTGAACCTTGTAGCAAAAGAGAGCGAAGGAACAAGGAGAGTTATAACAGAACTAAGTAGAGAACTGCCAGATAAGGTCGTCAAAGATTGGGAGAAGGTTGTATTACACTTACCGGAACATCATCCAGTAAGTACCAATGAGATAAAGCCGCAAAATCTAAGGAGTATCCTTTTAGAAACCTATCAGAATCCGCCTAAGGACTTTCAGAACCTTCTACTCTATCAAGGTGTAGGTGCAAAGACTCTAAGGGCTCTTTCTCTTATAAGTGAGTTAGTATATGGTCAAGCGCCGAGCTTTAAGGACCCTGCGAGGTTTAGTTTTGCCCATGGTGGTAAGGACGGACATCCCTATCCTGTAGATAGAAAACTCTACGATACATCTATTGAGATTCTAGAAAGGGCTATCAAAAAGGCTAAATTGGGGCAGAGAGAAGAGGTCAACGCCTTGAGAAGATTATCTCTATTCTTCTGACAGGAGGATACAAATGAATAGGGTTATTCTAGAGAAGGAAATAGATAATATTAAAATCAAAGTTATAGAAGGAGACATAACGGAGGAAGAGGTAGAGTGTATAGTAAATCCGGCAAACAGCTATCTCCAACATGGAGGTGGAGTGGCAGGAGCTATTGTAAGAAAGGGGGGAAAGATTATACAGGAAGAGAGCGATAGATATATAAGAACGTATGGACCCCTTCCTGTTGGAAAAGCCACTATAACCTCCGCCGGCTCACTAAAAGCTAGATATGTCATACATACAGTTGGACCTAGATGGGGTGAAGGAGATGAAGAAAATAAGCTTAGATCTGCTATAATAAGTGCATTAGAGTTAGCAACTGAAAAATGTATAGAAAGTATAAGTATTCCTGCTGTAAGCTGTGGGATATTTGGATTTCCCCAAGAGCTTGGCACAAAGATTATAATAGATACTATAGTAGATTTTATTAAAAGACAGAAGACAACACTTAAAGAGATACACCTTATAGGCTTAGGGAAAGAGATACCCGAACTATTTAAAAGACACTTAGAGGAGATAAAGGAGTAATGGAATATACTACTATCAAGATGGATTGTAAAAAGAGAATTGCCCTTATAGCACACGACAATAAAAAAGAGGAATTATCAAATTGGGCTAAGAGTAATAGAGAAATACTTATTAAGCATGAACTCTATGCTACTGCTACTACCGGAAAGCTCCTAGAAGGGCTAGGTTTTCAAATTACTAAGGTCAAAAGTGGTCCATTAGGCGGAGATCAACAGATTGGTGCTATGATAGCAGAAGGAAAGATAGACCTACTTGTATTCTTCTGGGACCCTCTAGAACCGCTTCCTCATGATCCCGATATAAAGGCTCTACTTAGGATAGCAACAGTCTGGAATATTCCAATAGCAACTAATCTTGCCTCTGCGGATTTTATCATCTCTTCTCCACTTATGCAGAGTAATTATGAGAGGTTAATACCAAAGATATGAGAAAGATTTCTCTTATAAGACTTACCGTAACTATTGTAGTTTTAGGCATTACCATTGTTGGTTCTATAGTAGCCTATACAGCATACACTAGGAGTAAAGAGCATACGCTCTTACAGGCTTATGACCATATGGATACTATAATGGATTTAGTTTCTCAAAATATAAAGAGTATGATAGATGAAAAGATAAAGTTACTCTCACTATTAGGAGATGAATTTCAAAAAGATAAAGATACTTATATTTCTATTTTAATTGATACACTACTTGAAGATTTTGATGCAATCCTATATATAGATAGGGATGGTAATATAGTAGAATTCTGGTCTAGAAAAGAAAAGATAAGAAAAGTAAATGTAAGCTATAGGGAGTATTTTATAAGGGCAAAGGAAACCTTAAAGCCATATATAACTAGTAGTTTCAAAAATATCGCAGGAAACTATGGGGTTGCACTTACCGTACCTATAGTAAAAGATAACTCTTTTAATGGGTTAATTTTAGGAGGGCTACTAGTTGGAACTCAAAAGATCAATTATCTTGTCTCTTCTGCTAGTTTTCATCGAACGGGAACTATAAGGATATTAGATAGTAAGGGAGTAATTTTATTTAGTTCTGATCCCACTGAGATAGGAAAGATATTTAATAAATTTTCTCTAGATGGTGGCTATAAGAGTATAAGACTTGAGAGGATAGACGGAAAGGATTATATAGTAGGTGTGAGTACAATTCCAGATACAAACTGGAAGGTTCTTGCTACTGTAGAAAAAGAGGATATACTCTTGTATTCTTACAGAAACTTTAGATTTATGATAAGTATCTCTATTCTTCTTGTATCTGTCTTTCTTCTACTGTTTCTCATTCCCTTGAGAGAATTGACCACATCTCTTAGTTTACTTAGAAAATTAGCCCTAGATTATGTTCTAGGTGATCTACCACAGAGATTACCTATTTCTAGATTTAGAGAAGTAGATGATATACTTAAAGCATTTCAAGAGATGCGTAATGCCATAAGAGAACGGGAGGAGAGACTTAAAGAAGAACAGACATACTTAGAAAATCTTTTGATGGAGATGGGAGAAGGGGTCATTGTCCTAGATAACAATAGGAAGGTCAATTTTGTGAATAGAAGCTTCTTAGAGATGTCAGGCTATTTTGAAAAGGAAATTAGTAATCTAGATTTAATAGAGCTCTTCACCCCATCAGATAGGGAAAGAGTCTTAGAAGCCTTAGAAGAATGTCTAGAAAAGAATGATGAGTGTAAAGGAAGAGTTAGTGTGCTATCTAAAGATGGTAGAGAGATCCCTGTCCTCTGTTCTATAAAACTATTAAGATTAGATGAAAGTCCACTAAACTATCTTATAGTATTAACTGATCTTACAGAAATAGTAAAGAAAGAAAAAGAACTTGAGGATGCATTAGAAGAGATAAAGATACTAAATGAAGACCTTAATAAGAGAAGTCAACAGTTAGAGATCGCCCTAGCAAGTTTAGATATGAAACTATTTGAAACAGAAAGGGCTAAAGAAAGGGCAGAACAGTTAGCCATAACTGATCCATTAACAGGACTATTCAATAGGAGATACCTAGAAGAGAAACTCTCTCACGAGTTGATCAGAGCAAAGGCTTATAATAGAGAACTTTCCATTGTTATGGCTGATATAGACTATTTCAAAAGGATTAATGATACATATGGGCATAAAGTTGGGGATGAAGTATTAAAGGCATTAGCCCTTATACTAAAAGCTAATATAAGAGGAGAAGATGTTGTAGCTAGATACGGTGGTGAGGAATTTGTGATACTCCTACCCAATGTAAGCAAATATGATGCCTATAGAATTGCTGAAAGGATAAGGGTTGAAGTAGAAGAGACCTCTTTTGAAGAGATAGGAGTTCCAGAAAGGATAACTGTAAGCTTTGGAATCTCTTGTTTTCCTACCGATGGAGAAGAGGTGATTGATCTATTAAAGAAGGCAGACCAAGCATTATATCAGGCAAAATCACTTGGTAGAAATAGAGTAGAAGTATTCATAGAACCATCTGAGTCCATACATTTCTAAGCCCTAACTTTTTAGCTATTTCTAATGCCTTTTTATACTCTTCTCTAGTTATTCTTCTATTTAACGGAGGAATATCTACAGCCCTATAACTAGGTCTATACTGAGCCATAAGACTTATATATGTATCCCTAGATATCTCTTCTGCTATAAATCTTAGTATCTCTTCTGTTCCGCTTATATCCCCTGGCATCACTAGATGTCTTATAATAAGACCTTTCCTAGCTACGCCATACTTATCTAATACTAAGTTTCCTACCTGCCTAAACATCTCCTTTACCGCCAGCTTATTAATTTCAGGATACCTAGGAGCACTAGAGTATTTCATTGCATATTCCTGAGAACTATATCTCATATCTGGAAGGTATATATCTACAATACCTTCTAAGAGTCTTAAAATCTCGAGGTTCTCATAACCGCTAGTATTATAGACTATCGGGATACTTAGTCCCTTCTCTACCGCTATAACAAGCGCAGATAATATCTGAGGGACAAAGTGAGTTGGTGTAACAAGGTTTATATTATGACAGCCTTGTCTCTCTAGATAGAGCATCATATTAGCGAGGTCTTTCTCTGAAACTATCTCCCCATCACCCAGTTGACTTATAGCATAATTTTGGCAGTAGATACACTTAAGATTACAGTAGGTAAAGAAGATTGTCCCAGAACCATTAGTCCCACTCAAAGGTGGTTCCTCTCCATAGTGAGGTCCATAACTAGATACCCAGAGTCTTGCATCCACTCCACAGATCCCCTTCTCTCCTTTAAGTCTATTTACCCCGCACATTCTAGGACAGAGCCTGCAAGACTCTAGATAAGAATAGGCTATATCTTTTCTCTCTTTTAAGACTTCAAGGTCCACCATCAGTTTTAATTATAATCCTAAAGTTTCTAGAATTTCTACCGATATAAATAAGATGAGATAGTAAAATATTTTATGGGGGTTATTATGGATATTAAGCCCATTGACAGTGTAAGGGAGAATATAAAGGCTTTAGTAATAAATCCAAAACCAAAGCCAAAACCTTTAGAAATAAATATTGAAAAGGAGGAAGAACAAAAAAACTTTGAGCTTATAGATATGCACTTTAGATTTAAAGTCCATAAGCCTACTAATGAGATAATCGTTCAGATTATAGATTCGCAGACAGGAGAAGTAATAAAGGAATTTCCTCCAGAAAAGATCTTAAATATGATCTCGGAGTTTCTCAAAATGGCAGGTCTAATTATAGACCAAAAGGTATAGGTGATAGTTATGGCTAGCTCATCTTTCAATATCTGGGGTTTAGCCTCAGGTATAGATACAGAGAGTATTATAAAAGCATTAATGCTAACAGCAAAAGCACCAATTAGTAGATATCAGAACCAACAGTTGGAGATAACTTGGAAACAGGAAATATGGAGTAATATAAAAGGAAAACTCAAGACTCTTCAAGATGTCGTCTCAACCCTTACTGATAAGAATAGTATTGTTACTAAGAAGGGAATCTCATCAAATGAGTCCGTCTTAACTATCTCCACCACTGGTTCTGCTCCTTTGGGGACATACGTCTTTAATGTGATTGATATAGCTAGAGCACATACGATAACAAGCAATAACTATAATTCTAAATCTGAAAAGATTACCTTTTCTAACGGGAATATAACAATAAACGGAAAGACTATAAATATAGGGACTTCTGCATCTCTACTGGATATAGCACAAGCCATAAATCAGGATGCAGATATAGGAAAGAATGTCTATGTAAGTGTCATAAATGTATCCTCGACAGAGTATAGACTAGTAATAACATCTAGACAGACCGGGACATCTAATTCTATAACCTTCGGTGCTGAAAATAACGATGTCTTAATTTCATTAGGCATCGTTGGCCAGGCACAGAGTGATATATTTACATCACCTGCCGAAGCTATAGCTTTCTCTAACGGGAATATAACAATAAACGGAAAGACTATAAATATAGGAACTTCTGCTTCCCTAGAGGATATAGTAAATGCTATAAATAGCGATTCTGATATAAGCACCAAAGTAAAAGCAAGCATAGTAGGGACTGAAACTGGTTATAGACTTGCAATTACTTCTCTAAGAGGAGCTATAGATAGCATAGATTTCTCTGGAGATAACGATGTATTGATCACTTTAGGGATCTTAAAAGATGATGGTACAGTAAAGTATCCAAACAGCACTGGGGAGGCGACAACCCAATTTGCCACAGACCTAAGATTTACTCTCTCCGGTATATCGGGGACTATCATAAGACAATCCAATAAGGTTACGGATCTGTTTGAAGGGGTTACCCTCAATATTAATTCTACAGGAACCTCTGTAGTTACAATAAGTTACGATACATCTCAGGCTCTATCAAATATAGAGAAGTTTGTAAGTATATATAATGAAACTATATCCTACATAAGAACAAAACTTACAGAGGAGAGGGAAGAAGGTATAGACTTTTTAAGCGAAGCTGAAAAAGAGAAAATGACCTACTATGAAATCCAACAGCACAATGAAAAACTAAAGGTAGGTCTATTAAGGAATGACTCCACATTAAGAGAAATAGAAGAACAGTTTAGAAGCATTATATCTGGGGTCGTATATGATAAAGACAGTATCCCTCTATCACAAAGTATAAGATCTCTAGCGGATATAGGTATATCTATAGGGAAAGTTGGATATGTCTCTATGGAAGATATCCTATCTGGTAAGCTCACCATAGACTATGAAGCACTAAACGAAGCCCTAACTGAGAACCCAGAAATAGTTGCAGAATTATTCTCAAAATCCTATACATTCATCCAAGACGAGGTGCCAGAGGGTAATATAGATGGAGTAAATACTACATTTAAGCTAAAATACGCGCCAGTTTCATATGATGTCAGACCTATGGTATATGCAGACGGAATCTTACTTACCCAGGTATTTGGGAATACAACCCCAGGACCAGGTCAATTTAAGATAGACTATACTACGGGGACTCTAATACTAGGGCAGGCACCAACGACTAGCCTTAAGATATCTTATGGGTACAGGGTAACAACAGAAAACACAACAGGGATAGCAGTAAGATTATTCAACACAATAAAGGAATACACTGAAGAAGTTACAGGAGTTATTCCTTACACAATAAATAATCTTACCAACGAATATAAGGAACTTAATGAACTTATAAGTGATACAAGTTTGAGGCTTTCTCTCTATGAGGAGAGCCTCATTGCAAAGTTTACTGCCCTTGAAAGTGCTATCGCAAGTCTACAATCTCAGAGTAACTTTTTATCTAGTTATATAACAGGATTACAAAAACAAGGAGGGAGATAATGGCTATAGCAAATCCATATGAACAGTATAAAACAGCGAGTGTTTTAACAAGTAGTCAAGGAGAATTAATAGTATTACTATACAAAAGGAGTATAGCACTACTAGACAAGGCTATAGAAGATATAGAATCTAGTAATTTTGTAGGTTCTAGCGAAAGTATAAGTAAGGCATGTAAGATAATAGAATATCTACTTAGTACATTAAATATGGAAAAGGGTGGAATAATAGCAGAGAACCTATCAAAACTCTACGATTTTTGTCTATATACTCTAACATTGAGCAATGCGAGTAATGATAAAGAAGGAATAATAAGGGTAAGACATATACTCGCAGGGCTATTAGAAGCATGGGAGGAAATTAAATACTATGAGTAAGGAAGAACTAATAAACAGAATCATAGAATTAGATACCAAAATCCTTTCCCTCCTTGATCCGTTAGAAATCTCGAGGCTTATCTTGGAAAGAGAAGAACTATTGGCATCGATCCCTAATGTAAAGCTGGGAATTGAGGAAGCCTCTTCTATACTAGAGAATAATAATAAAATTATGACCCATCTTAGGAATATAGAAGCAGACCTCAAAAGGAGACTAAGGGATATAAATAGTTACTCAAGTATATATGAAAGCTATTATCTATCTTCACATAAATTAAAAGATAATCTCTTGAGTAAAAAAGTGTAAATCGGATCTTCCTTGACAAAGTCTTAGCGGTATACTTAAATTTAAGGTAAAAAAACTAGACTTATAAGGGAGGATAAAGTGAAAAGAATTTTTGCTTTACTCAGTTTAAGTCTTCTATTGTTTGTACCTCTAAGTTCTCTCACTGCAAAAGAGGTTATAACTTATACTGCAGGCTTAGCTGTAGCAGACAAAATTACCCAAGATGAGAATGAATTTATATCCTTAGATGGTATTTTTAATGTTATCACCTTTACAAACTTTCCGGGCGTTACTGATTTCTCAGTCTATTCACGCTGGATAGGAAGCGGAAAACATACAACAAAAATTCAGATAGTAGATAATGAAGGTAATATCGTTAATGATAGTGATGAGACTTTGTTAGAATTTGATAGAGCCAACTCGACCTATTATCAGTATTTCGACTTTAATAATACCGTCTTTACTAAACCTGGAGTATACTGGGTTCAAACTATACTGGATGGTAAAATAGACTTTTCTATCCCTTTATTTATAGAGTCAAAGGATACAAAACTAGTAGTAAAAGGATTACCTAAAGAACCTGTGATAATCCTTTCTGTCCCTGCCAATTCTATAAGGGAACAGGAGAATGGGCTTCCGATAATATCTGGCGTATTTGAATCATTCTCCTCCAGGAGATTTCCCTGTGCCTACGACTTTCTTATAGTAAACCTATGGTGTTCTGGAGAAGGAGAATTTAGCCAGTTTATAGAACTAATAGACCCGGACAATAGAGTTATCTATAAATCAGACCCAATAAGTTTTGAGCAACTCGATAAAGGTTTATCTATAATCTATGACACGTTAGAAGATGTAATATTCTTCAAGCCTGGTGAATATACTGTTAATGTATATCTTGGAGATAAGATAGCATTTACTTATCCAATATTGGTAATACAGAAGTAATTAACTTTGTAGAATCTCCTTTCTGGGGTCTATTACGCCAAAGTATAGGGTAGATAAACCTATTATGTTTGCTATAAGAGAGACAAAAAATACTGTAGGATAGCCAGAGCTTTTTGCTATAAATCCACCAATCAACGGACTAAGAGCTAAAGCTGGAGATATGAGAATATTATTTATTCCTATAAACGTTGGTCTTCTATCTGGAGGAGCAAATTCTAATATTATAGGGAGTCCAGAGATCATAAAGGCACTATTCATAGCCCCAGATAGGGCAAAGACTAGATAAAATGGCGCAGGTACAGGGCTAACTAGGGCTATAAGGTTTCCAAATAGATTACAGGTAACCCCACCCAATAACACATTCTTGTGCCCTGTCCTATCAGCTAGAGGTCCCCAGAGAAGATTAGCCAAAGGTTGAGCACCAACAAAAAACATAGTAAATATACCTATGTATCTATCTGACAGAGAAAATTTCCCAACCGCATGGACAGTATAGAATGCTAATCCCATCACACCAAAGCTGACAAAAAACCTTGCCAATATATAGTTTCTAAAATATCTATTTTCCTTTAGTATCCTAGGAATCTCTACAAAATAGTTTGTCTTTCTATCTTCATTTTTCTTTTCTATCTTTGGTTCTTTTATACATAGAAGAATGACATAAGCTATAAGAAGGATAACCATAGTTATTAAAAAACAGATTCCAAAGTTCTGAGGAAATGGATATGTACTCAGGATTTTACCTACTAGTATGGAACCACCTATACCTAAGACTCCACCAAGACCATTTCCTAAAGCAATAAATTTACCCCTACTGGTTACAGGAATAATCCTAGCAACAAAATCCATCCATCCGGGCATTATAAATCCTGTTCCAAAATAGCCTATAGCCAGAAATATTAATGATAGGCAGATGGTCAGCTGAGGATTTGACCTTGCGAGGGTAAAGGCTAAGAGAGAAAGGAATGGATATGGACTTCTCTCTAGCCAGGTAACAGTAATGACAAACTTTTTTACAGATTTTACTCTCTCCACAATAGGGGCAGAGAAGATACTTGGAAAAGTAAAGCCAAGATTAACTAAGGTAGGTATGAGTCCTATCTCGACGTCAGAGGCACCAAGCTTCTTTAAAAACATTGGGATTACAGTAGCAGTAGAGGCAAAAGTTAGTGCCAATCCCCATAATCCCGATTGTGTAGCTCCAAGTATGAAATTTTTTCTATACTGCTTTGGTGAAAAACCTAACGAACTACTCATCTACCAGTGTTACTTTTAGAATATTCGTATCATAACTTGGCTGTATAGAATAACCTGGCGGAACTATTAGAAAATCGTTATAGCTCCAGGTTCCATTAATAGCATCAAGGATGAGTCTCATATCACCATCTATCTTCCTATAGCTCCAACCTCTTCTTTCTGCTTCCTGCCTTACTTCTTCTTCATAAGAAAAGGGGATCGGAAGTTTCATATCTATGTAAACTGCCTGATTATATCTAATAAGCCAAGACCTTTCTAACTCAAACAAATATTTGGCGTTCTCTTCACCGTATTTTTCTACATACTCTTCATAAGTCTTACCCAATCCATATCCACTTGCAGGAGATCTATCTACAGCCTCCATACCCCTTTCAACCCAGCCAGTAGTAAAATAATATGTCCCCGGGTTCTTAGAGAATTCTCTAGCATATCTCTCCTTAGAACCTAAAAATAGGGTTATACAGTCGTGAGCCTTAGGGATAACTAATGGGATATCTCTAGCGGTAACACCCATAGTTCCATTACTGCAGAGGCCGTATACCAAGACAATAGCCTGATACTTTACAGGAGAAGATGATATTCTATCTATCTCTTCTTGCAATTCTACTCTCATCCTCTCCGGGTTATCATGAAGTCCTTTAGGTTTAAATACAGGATGAACAATATTCCTAGTTAACAGGGTTGCATAACAGACCTCTCTACACAAGACCTCACAGGCAATAACCGCAATCTTCTTGTTTCTCTCTTCTATAAGCATTGTTAGTTCAGACAGACTTTCCTGTTGTTTCATCTCAGTTCTTCCAATGTCTCTCTGATAGCCAAGAGATTCTCTTTAGGGGTCTCTGTAGGAACAGCACAACCAGGGGCTATTATAAGCTTCTTAGCTCCAGCCTCAATTATTGTCTTAATGACCTCTTTTTTGACATCCTTTGGAGAATAGTTTATAATAGCTTCTTCATTTAAGCCAGTAGCTATACAACCATTATACAATTTCCTGGCTAATTCAAGAGAAGGAGGAGTTAGCCTATTACTCCAAGTGATAACATCAGGATTAAAGACCTTAACAACATCAAACATCAACTCGTATCCATGAAGATGTAATATATTGAAATCAAATCCTCTAGCGGATTCCCATATAATCATATCGTATGGCATAAAATGTTGTCTATAGGTAGCAGAATCCATTATATCTCTATTTGCTCCCTGAAGTGCCATATATATGCCTGAAAGACCTATATCTCTACAAGAATCTACAAAATTAGCTAGAGATCTAGCTATAACTTCCAAGCCATAGTGAAGCGCCTTAGGATTATTCTTGAGATGTTCCATAGTCTTTTTACCAGTTAATTTTTCAGCGTAGGCAAAGGTGCTAAATATAGTATCTATAACAAATCCATCGTCTGGAAGATTCTTGATTATAATATCTAGTGCACTACGTTGAGCACTAAAATTCTTTGTATCAGCGCTAAGGATGTCTAATTTATGCCAGTCTTCAGGCTCTTTTATAATAGATATTCCTTCAGGTAACTCATAAGGTATATCGTGCATAACCTTAAGGAAATCGGGGTCATATATTTTATAGAACTTAAGTTCCTCTTCCGCTAAAGGCTCCCCGGAAGGAAATTCTAACCATCTAAAATGGTACCAAAGGCTAAAAGGTATCCTGTCAACAGAATCTCCTCTCACTGCAGACAAGACTCTTTCTCTTTTAGTCAATTTTTTCGCCTCCTATCTTATTATCTAAGAAAAATAATGCGTCTGCCTTAGCCATAGTATTATTGTCTTCATCCCTAATTTCAGAATAGACTTTAGCAACTCTACCTCTTACCTTACCCAAACAACCTATTATCCTATACATTTTCCTAGGTCTTAAAGGCTTTAAGAATCTTACATGGAGCTTAACAGTCAAACCTCTATAACCATTAAACTCTAATGCATAAGCCATAGCCTCATCTAACAGCGTTGTTACTATTCCTCCATGAACTATATTAGGATAACCTTGATGAAAATCGCTAGGAGAAAATACCGCCTCAACTAACAAGTCTTTTTTAGTGAATTTTAAATGAAGACCTATAGGATTTGATTCACCACAGGCAAAACAGTATGGGAATCTACTTTCTACCACCTCTTCTTCCTCTCTTTTTTGTCTCGGGAAGAATCTCCATATATCCTAGATGTTTTACTACTATATGACTTTCTCCTGTCTCTAAAGTTAACGCTTTAGCCTTCTGCCTCGCTTGAGAAGGACTATCAAATACGTATGGATGGTTGCTAGGTATAACTGAATAAAGCTCTGGCATATCCTTAGCACCTCTACTTATATAGCGAATCTTAACTGCCATATTAAATCCCTCCTTACCTAATAAAAATAAATAAGACAACTATTATTTTACCATAACTTTTCTAACTGCTTCATAAAGTATAACTCCACAAGCTACTGCCACGTTAAGAGATTCTGCCTTTCCATATATTGGAATCCTCACTATTGCACTACAGAACTTTTCAGTATCTCTTGATAAACCTCTTGCCTCGCTACCAAATATCAAAGCCAAAGGAGACCTCCATTCGAAGTCATAGTATAGAATTCCTTTATGAGAGCTAGTTCCAACAATAAGGTATCTATTTATAATCTTATTAAAGAACTCATCATTATCTTCTACCTTGAGAACTGGGATATGAAAGATAGAACCCATACTTCCCCGCACTACTTTATGGTTATACGGGTCTATACTCCCTTTTAAAACAACTACTCCACTAGATCCAACTGCATCAGAGGTCCTTATTATAGTTCCCAAATTACCAGGGTCTTGAATTCCATCAACAATTATTAGGATATCGCCACTGGGGGAATTTATATCTCTTTTTGGAAATACTCCAAGTATACCCGGAGGGGTTTCTAAAGTAGAAAGCTCTTTCATCTCTCTTTCGCTTACTATAAATATCTCCGATTTATTACTAACTTGGGCTATAAGTGGGGCATATTTTTCTGCACTTTCTTCACTTACTATAAGCCATTTTGGAAACCACCCAGCACTTATACCCTCTTTAATTACACTCTGTCCTTCAGCAAGAAAATACCTCTCTTGAGCTTCCCCTATACCAAGTTTTAAAGCATTTATCCTAGACTTTAAAGCTTTAGATATCATCAATGTATCTTCAATGAAAATTTATTCTCTTTTCCCTCTAAGAGTCTCTTTATATTATCCTTATGACGAGCTATAACAAGTATAGCAACAAGAGCCATTATTAGTATAGAGAAAAAGTTGTGTCCTCTTATTAGAAGGAAAAATACCATAAAGATAACACTAGCTATAGAACCTAAAGATACATAACTCCATATCGCTATAAAACATCCTTCAACTAAAAACGAAAGGATCGCTACAACTGGATCGAAGGCAAGCATCATCCCGTAAGTAGAACTAACACCCTTACCTCCTCTAAATCCTAAAAATGGAGAAAAACAGTGACCTAGAACAGATAATGCACCTGCTAAAAGGAATAACTCTCTTGGCAATCCCATAGCCCTACCTATGAGTACAGGGACAGCACCCTTCAATATATCTGTTGCAAGGACAACCAAACCAGGCATAACTCCTAGAGTCCTTAGGACATTAGTAGCTCCTATGTTGCCACTACCTTTACTCCTTATATCTACGTTATAGATATATTTACCTATGAGATACCCAAACGGTATACCACCAAGGATAAAGCTAAAAATGTATAATAAAATCGTTCTCAACTTTCCCTCCACTCTATCCTTATAGGATTTCCCAAAAAGGGATAGATACTCCTTATTCTCTTTTCTACCTCTCGATATGTCCTATCATTTATCCCCTTGACACTGTTAACAAAGATCAAAAACTTTGGAGGTAAAAACTCTATCTGCTTTCCATAGTATACCTTTATCATTTTTCCCTCTTCTCCGGGAAAAGACAAACCTGCTAGAGCACTATCTAACTCTTTTTTCTTTAGCTCTCTTCTACCTGCATTTATAACCGAAAGGATAGTCTCTTTAAGCTTCTTTATCCCTTTTCCTGTAAGACAAGATGTATAACATACAGGGGCATACGGGACTAGAGGAAAAATTGAAGGAAGAGGTAATTTCTCCTTTAATAGGTCTATCTTATTCCATACTACTATTATTGGTTTTTCCATCTCTAATATGCTTTGTGTAATTCGCTTATCAAAATTGGTCAATCCCTCTTGTATATCTAAGACTAAAACAGTTAAGTCTGCCCTATTTACAGCTCTTAAGGTATTTGATACTGCTACTTTCTCTACTATAGAACCCTCACGCCACCTTCTTCTTATACCAGCCGAATCTATAAGCAGAACCTTTTCACTACCCAAGTCAAGTTCTTCCTCTATAGTATCTCTAGTGGTCCCTGCTATCTCCTTTACTATAGACCGATCTTTACCAAGAAGCCTATTAAAAAGAGAAGATTTTCCCACATTTACATTACCTACCAATATTACCTTTAATAAATCAGTTTTCTCTTCTACACTCTCTGTAGGAGATAATGATTCAACAACTTTATTTAATAACTCATCTACGTTGATACCATGATAGGCAGATATAGGTATTACATCAGCAAAACCTAGAGAGAAAAATTCTGGTAACACTAGATCCTTTTTCTCAAAGTTATCCACCTTATTTACTACAAGGATTACCTTTTTACCATAATCTCTTATAAGCTGAGCAAGTTCTAAGTCATCGCTAGTTATTGAGGTCTTCGCATCTACAACAAATAGAATCTTGTCTGCCTCTTCTAATGTCTTCTTAAGCTCTAGATTAATATCTTCTTGAAATGGATCCTCATCCTTTGTAGTAAAGCCACCTGTATCCACAAGGACAAAAGGAATACCATCCCAATACCCCACCTCATATAGCCTATCTCTTGTGGTGTGAGGCATTGGACTAGTTACCGCCTTCTTTTCTCCCAATATCCTATTGAATAGTGTAGATTTACCTACATTAGGTTTACCTACAATGGCTATTATTGGTAGCATAGCTTTCTAATTTTTTCTAAAACTCTATCTATAACCCAATCTGGTGTAGATGCGCCTGCAGTAATCCCTACCCTTTCTTTATTTATAAACCAATCAGGTAAAACTTCTTCCCAAGACTCTATATGATGCACAATAGCCCCTTTAGACTCAGCTATATCAGCTAATCTTCTAGTATTAGCACTATTTTTCCCACCTATAACTATTATAACATCAGTCTTATTGACAAGTTCTTCTACTGCCATTTGTCTCTTTCTAGAGGCATTACAGAGTGTATTAAATACCCTTACCTCCCAAGACCTGTTTATCACTTCACTAGCAATCTCCTTAAACCTATCTATAGAAAATGTCGTCTGACCCACTATTCCTATCTTTTCACTGGACATATCAGGAATTTCCTCTATAGAGGATACAACAAAGGTCTCAGTCTTTCCATAACTAACCAGACCCTTCACTTCTGGATGTCCTTGCTCTCCAGCTATTATAACCTTATAGCCTTCTGAAGAGAGAAAATCTACCATACGCTGAGCCCTAGCAACTAAAGGACAGGTAGCATCAATAATATCAATATTTCTCCTTTTCAGCTCATTTATAACATCTAGAGGAACACCATGAGACCTTATCAATAGGGATTCTTCTGGTTCTAGGTCATTAATATCTTCAACCATCCTAAGCCCCATACTTTCTAACCTAGAAACCTCTAAGGGATTATGTATTATTGGACCTAAGGATGCTACCTTTTTACCAGATTTCAATGCCTCTTCTGCCAAACCAATTGCCCTTCTTACGCCAAAACAGAATCCATACTCTTTTGCCATAATAATTTCCATTATCCCTTCTCCAATACCCAGATCATATAAGGGCTATTCTCTTTAAATGATGAGAAATCGTAATCTCCATAAAGAGCTTCTATCTTGAAACCACAGGAGATAAATAGTCTCTCCATTTCATACCTATGGAAGTACCTAAGTAGCATCTCCCTAACGTATCTATTAACACCACCAGACTTGTCTATAATATCGTAAAATATGTTAAGTTTTATAAGCTGATGGACGGTATCGAAGAATCTTGTCTCATATTTATGTAAATACCCACCAAATTCCTCGATAGCAAACAGAGAATTATGGCAGTAATAATCTTTAGAAGATATTAGTTCGGGAGTTATATTGGTGACACTAACTATAAGTCTACCCTTTTGCTCTAGATGTCTATAGACACAAGAAAGACATCTATCCTGTTCTTCTATCGTTAGAAGATGCATAAAGGTGTTGAAAGCTATTAATACTCCACCAAAAGACTTTTTGAGATTAAAATCTCTCATATCTCCCTTAATAAATTCAATGTTATCCTTTAGAGAAGGGTACTCTTTCCTCAGTTTTCTTCTGGCAATCTTTAACATCTCACTAGAAATATCCAAACCTAAAATATTATGACCATTCGAAGCTAGAGGAAAGAGTAATCTACCTGTACCACAACCAAGCTCTAGTAAAGGAAGAGTAATGTCTTTAAAAGATTCTATATAAAAGGGAATATCTTCTACTACATTTCTGTATTCTATGTCGTAGAGCCATGCAAACCTGTCATATTCTGCCATTAATCTATTATCTCTACACCTAGGGTATTCTCTAGCTCATTTAAGGCAAATTTGTGGAGTTCTTCAGAGAATGATGCTACACAATTTCTAGGTATAACTACTTTATATCCAAGCATTCTTGCATCATAAGATGTATATAATACACAAATATTAGTTACAACTCCGGTTATAATAAGTTCGTTAATCCCAAGCTCTTTAAGAGATATATCTAAATCTGTACCCAAAAAACCACTATACCTTCTCTTCTCTATTATCCTTTCCCCATTCTTAGGAGCTAACTCGTCTATTATCTGGGCGCCCCAAGTCCCTTTGATACAGTGAGGCGGAAATCTATCAAACTCTTTATCAGTTTTTAGATGCGAGTCACATATGTAGAATATACTCAACCCTTTTTCTCTACTCGATAATAATCTCTCTTTTATATACGGAATAGTCCTAGCAGAAAGAGGCGAATACAAGACACCATTAGGATGGACAAAATCATTTAGCATATCTATAATAAGGAGCGCGGAGTTCATACTACTGAATCAAACCTCCCCTTAAGTCTTCAAACTTCATAATCTCTTTATTAAATCCGAGTTTTATAGTCCCTGTAGGACCATTTCTATGCTTAGCAACTATAACCTCACATGTACCTTTCTCCGGGGTCTCTTTATTATAATACTCCTCCCTATATAGGAATAGGACAAGGTCTGCTTCTTGTTCTATAGCCCCACTTTCACGAAGATCAGATAGCTGAGGTCTCTTATCCTGCCTCTGTTCTACTGCTCTTGAAAGCTGAGAAAGTGTAACTACAGGAACATTTAGCTCTCTAGCCATAGCCTTTAGGTCTCTTGAGATCTTAGAGATCTCTTGGACCCTGTTCTCCATCTTTGCTCCAGAATTCATAAGCTGAAGATAGTCTATTATGATTAGAGATAAACCGACTTCAGACTTAAGCCTTCTAGCCTTGGCTCTCATTTCTAATACGCTAATATTAGGAGAATCATCTATGTATATAGGAGCTTCAGCTAAAGTATTTATACTTGTAGTTATCTTTCTCCATTCCCCCTCTGAGAGGTCTCCTACCCTCAACTTATAGTAAGGGATTCCTGCCTCTGCAGAGAGCATTCTCATAGCTACCTGTTCAGAAGACATCTCTAAACTAAAGACAGCAACTGGCAACTTAAGATTGACGCCTACATGGTGAGCTATATTCAGACAAAAGGCAGTCTTTCCCATAGAGGGACGTCCAGCGATAACTATAAAGTCAGAGTATTGAAGACCTCCTGTAAGCTTATCAAACTCTTCAAATCCTGTAGGGATACCACTTAAATAACTATGTTTCCTTGATCTGACCTCTATAAGTTCAAATACATTAAATAGTTCTTCTTTTAAAGGAATAAAATATTGGAAGACCTTACGCTGAGTTACCGCAAAGATAAGTTGTTCTGCCTTATCCATAATTACTGGAACTTCGTCATTTTCTTCCTCTGCAAGCTCCTTTATCTTTATACCAGCCTCTATAAGCTCCCTCAGGATTGCTTTCTCTTGGACTATTTTGGCGTGGTAGGCAGCATTAGATGGAGTAGGGATCTTATTTAAAAGACTAGAGAGGTAAGTGTATCCTCCAACCGAATCTAATAATCCCTTCTTAGAGAGAAGATCAGAAACACTTATAATATCAACTGGTTCCCCACTCTCAAAGAGCTCTATAATGGCTTCATAGATATCTCTATGCGCCTTTCGATAAAAACTTCTAGAATCAAGTATCTCTATTACTTGGGCAATGGCATCTCTAGATAGGAGCATTGCTCCTAAGACTGACTCTTCAGCCTCTAAGTTATGAGGAGGAACATTTGCCTTTACAACCTCTTCAATTCCCATAATCTCCTATTCTTTCTCCACTATAACATTAATTGGGGCACTTATACCAAACCCCAACTTTATCGTAACCTCATAAGTCCCTAAATATTTTATTGGCTCTTTTATAACTATCTGATGTCTGTCTATATTATAACCTTTTTTGTTTAACTCTTCTGCAATATCTCCAGAGGTGATAGAACCAAAAAGTTTATTCTCCTCTCCAACCTTTACTCTAAATGTTAGAGAGACACCCTTTAGTCTCTCTGCCAACTTCATAGCAGATTCTTTTTCTTTTGCTTCCTTCGTCTCTATAGCACTCTTACGAAGCTCTATATCTTTTATTCTTCCCTTAGTAGATTTAACAGCAAGACCCTTAGGGATCAGATAATTTCTAGCATAACCCTCAGGGACCTCCTTTATCTCTCCAGACCTACCCAAACCCGGTACGTCTTTAAGGAGTATTACTTCCATAGCTAGTCACTTGTAAATGGCAGAAGCGCCATTATTCTAGCTCTCTTAATAGCTCTTGCCAATTTCCTCTGATGTCTAGCACAGGTACCAGTAGTCCTTCTAGGGAGTATCTTCCCTCTGTCTGATATGAAGTGTCTTAACCTATCTATATCTTTATAGTCTATGACAATCTTCTCTGTACAAAATGCGCAGACCTTTTTCTTCTGTGCTCTAAAACGTCTTACCCCTTCTCTTTTTTTATCCTGAGCCATATCTCTCCTTGGAACCCTAATAGAGGGTAGGTGAACATTTAATATTCGCCTTCACCCTAGGCGATAGTTTAAATGTCTCCTCCTAAATCTATATCAATCTTCTGAGAAATATCATCTACAAAGGCATCTTCATCAAATGATGGTATCTCTTCCGGAACTTCCATCTCTTCTTTAGGTTTACTATCTAGAAATTCAACACGATAAGCTATTATTCTTGGTTTTCTATGTATCTGTCCGTCAGCTCCTTGAAATTTACTTATCTCTAATCTACCCTCAACACCAACTAGTCTACCCTTCTTGAGATAGTTAGCGCATATCTCTGCCTGCTTTCTCCACACTACTATATCTATAAAATCTGCCTCTTTCTCCCCTTCTGGAGTTTTAGACCTCCTGTCTACAGCTAAGGTAAATCCTAATACAGGGACCCCAGTGGGAGTATAACGTAATATAGGATCCGCTGTTAATCTACCAGTTAATATAACATAATTCATAATTAATCTCTCCGCACTATCATATGCCTTAAATTCTCTTCAGTAATCTTTGCTATTCTATCTAACTCCTTAAGAAGCTCATTATTCCCTCTAAAATTCATCACTATATAGTACCCATCATAAAATCTCTTTATAGGATACGCTAACCTCCTTTTACCCCACTTATCTACCCCCTGCACTTCTCCTCCACCATTCTTAATAATCTCTTGGAATCTATTAACAATTTCTTCTATCCTAGATTCTTCAAGGTCAGGGTTTAATATACACATCAACTCGTACTGTCTCAAATTTGGTCTCTCCTCCTATAATATTGGGGATAAAGTAGGGTTTCCCCTACTTTATCTCAACGATAGCCCCTGCCTCTTCAAGTTTGGCTTTAATCTGTTCAGCCTCTTCTCTAGATATCTTCTCCTTAATAGCCTTAGGGGCAGAGTCTACAAGATCCTTAGCTTCTTTAAGTCCTAGTCCTGTTAGCTCTCTTACAACTTTTATAACCTGTATCTTCTTATCGCCAGCTGAGGTGAGTATTACATCGAACTCCGTCTGCTCTTGTGGTTTTTCTTCAGCTACCGGAGCAGTAGTTACTGGTGCCATTGCCACTGGAGCAGCAGCCTGAACCCCAAATTTCTCCTCTAGAGCCTTAACAAGCTCTGATAGTTCTAATACGCTCATCTGAGCGATGGCTTCTATAATTTCTTCCTTTGTCACTTTACTTTACCTCCTTCTTAAGATTTCTTCTCTTTGATATTATTTAGTACATAAAGAAGGTCCCTTATTGGTGCCTGTAAGACATTAACTAGACCTATAAGTGGGCTAGCTATTCCACCTAAAACTCTTGCTATAAGAACCTCTTTAGGTGGAAGTTTACTCAATACCTCAAGTTGAGGACCTTCATATACACGACCCTCTAGATATATACCTTTTGGGACAAACTTATCATTACTCTTAGAGAAGCCTATTATCTCTTTTAGAAGCTCAATCTCATCCCCATAGGAGAATATAAATATATTAGGTCCCTCGAGGAGAGACTTGCTTCCATCAAATTTAATACCTTTCTGCTTGAGGGCTATATTAAATAGTGTATTCTTAATGACCTTAGCCTCCCCACCCTTTTGCCTTATATTTCTCCTCAAGTTTTCGAAATCCTTTATAACAAGCCCTCTATTCTCAGCTATTATGAAAGCTTTAGCTTTATCAAGCTTCTCTAAGGTATTCTCTATTACGACTGCCTTTTCTTGTTTTAATGCCATAATTCCTCCTCCTATAAAATAACCCTTCCTAATCTTCCGGAAGGGTTATCCTTCCTCGGTAGGATATTAAGCCTTTCGGCACCTACTTTCTTAGGAAGCATTATTTTAAAGCACTATATTCAACTGTTGTTTTAACTATAATGCACTTACCCTTGTAGCTCTAAGTGGGTCAACTTTTATGCCAGGGCTCATAGTAGTAGAAAATGCCACACTCCTTACATATTGACCCTTAACCCCAGCAGGCTTTGCCCTAAGTACTGCGTTCATTAGAGCATTGAAGTTCTCCTTCAATTTATTCTCTTCAAAGGACCTCTTACCTATGACAGTATGAATTATACCAAATCTGTCAACTCTAAACTCTACTCTACCCTGCTTTAGCTCTTTTACCGCATTTGCTATATCCATAGTAACTGTTCCAACCTTGGGGTTTGGCATAAGTCCTCTAGGACCTAAAATCTTCCCTAGACGACCAACTAGACCCATCATATCTGGAGTTGCTATAGCAACATCAAAGTCGGTCCATCCTTCACTAATCTTTGCAACTAAATCTTCAGCTCCGACGTAATCTGCACCTGCATCTATAGCCTCCTGAGCCTTTTCTCCTCTAGCAAAGACTAGGACTCTTCTCTCTTTTCCAATCCCATGAGGGAGGACAACAGTACCTCTTACATTCTGTTCTGCGTGTCTTGGATCTACCCCCAATCTTATAGATACCTCAACCGATTCATCGAAGTTGGCATAGCTTACCTTCTTCAAAAGAGCAATAGCCTCATCTACATCGTATCTCTTTTTTCTATCTATAAGTTTAAGTGCTTCTAAATATTTCTTACCCCGCTTTGGCATCTTGATCTCTCCTTAATCCTCTATAGTTACTCCCATACTTCTAGCCGTGCCTGCTATAATTCTCATAGCAGATTCTAAACTATCAGTATTTAGGTCTGGTAATTTCTTCTGAGCAATCTCTCTAAGTTGAGCAGTTGTAAGTTTGCCCACCTTATTCTTATTAGGCTCTCCAGAGCCTTTCTCTATTCCTAAAGCCTTCTTTATTAGCTCAGAGGCAGGAGGAGTCTTAAGCACAAATGTAAAACTTCTATCCTCATATATTGTTATCTCTACGGGGATAATCTCTCCCACCTGTCCAGAAGTCTGAGCATTATAAGACTTACAAAATTCCATTATATTAACCCCATACTGTCCTAAGGCAGGACCTATTGGGGGGGCTGGGGTTGCCTTACCTGCTGGAATTTGAAGTTTTACTATTCCTATCACTTTTTTAGGCATTTAAATACTACCTCCTTATACCTTCTCTACTTGATCCATTCTTAATTCTAAAGGTGTTTCTCTACCAAATATAGAGACTGTCACCTTTACTTTCTTTTTCTCAGGAATTATCTCCTCAATTGTCCCTGCAAAATCTTCAAATGGCCCATACTTTATTCTAACTACATCTCCCACTTGGAGAGAGGTCCTATACTGAGTATCTTCCCATTTGATCCTCTTAAGTATGGTCTCCAATTCATCTTCCGGTATAGGAGTAGGTTTTCCTCCTATACCAACAAATCCAGTAACACCCGGAGTGCTCCTTACTATCATCCAAGTGTCATCATCCATCTCCATATTAATAAGAAGATAACCTGGAAAGATCTTTCGCTTTATAACTTTCTTCTGGAACTCGTCTAGCTTTATCTCGTTCTCTATAGGGACAAGAATCTGAAATATCTTATCCTCTGCCCCAAGAGAACGTATCTTTCTCTCCAAGTTAGCCTTTACCTTTTCTTCATATCCGGTAAATGTATGTATTACATACCACTTACCTTTTTTAGTCTGTACATTATTTTCAGACATAATTCACCTATTTAGCTACAAAGGCAAATACCCTAGCTAGTATAAGGTCTACTATCCCTATAAACGCTGTAAAGATAAATACAAACAAAACTACAACTAAAGTCAAAACCTTGACCTCCTCTTTAGTAGGCCAGGTAATTTTCTTTACCTCTGATCTAATCTCTCTAAAAAACTGCCTAACTCTCTGCCATATCCTATTCAACAGAGTTAACTGCATCATTCCTCCTTATTTAAGAATAGTAGATTTCTATTAAATACCAATAATATAATATCAAAACGAGTCATCTTTGTAAAGGACTCACTGTTTTATAATCCCAGGCGGAAAATATTTACTCATCACTTCATTTATATATCTTAAAGCACTAACTGGGTCCAAACCCCAATTAGTAGGACAGGCTGAGAGGAATTCTACTATTGAGTATCCTTTCTTATCCAACTGATACTGAAATGCCATCTTTAAGTATTCCTTAGCTTTTAGGACATTTTTGGGAGAGGTTAAAGAAGCTCTAGCAGCAAATGCACAACCATCTAAGACCGCCATTACATCTAAAAGTTTGAGAGGATACCCTGCAGACTCAGGGTCTCTTCCTTTGGGAGTAGTAGAAGTCTTCTGTGATAGTAGGGTTGTAGGTGCCATTTGTCCACCAGTCATACCATACACTGCATTATTTATAAATATTACAGTTATCTTTTCCCCTCTTACAGCGGTATGGATAGCTTCTCCTAGTCCTAAACCTGCCATATCTCCATCACCCTGATAAGCAAAGACTATCCTATCAGGATAAACTCTCTTTATACCTGTAGCAACAGAAGATGCTCTTCCATGAGCTGCCTGAATAAAATCAAATCTATAATGCTCATATATGTATGCAGAACACCCAACAGACCCAACTCCTATAGCCCTATCCAATAGGTCCATCTCTTCTAGAACCTCTGCTAGAATCCTATGGGCTATCCCATGCGTACATCCTGGACAATAGTGAAACTTTAATTCATTCAATGCTTTTGGATAAGCAAAGACCTTCATAACTTCACCTCTTGCATAACCTGTTCTAGCTGGTCTAATATCTCATTAGCGGTAGGTATTATACCCACTCGTCCATAGAAATATACCGGATATCTACCATTTATAACCAACCTTACATCTTCTATCATCTGTCCTAGACTCATCTCTACAGTAAGTATAGACTTCACAGACTTGGGTAGTGATATAAATGCATATGATGGGAATGGCCATAGTGTAATTGGTCTAATACATCCTACCTTTATTCCCCTGTTTCTAGCAATAGCGGTTACCCCTTCTAGGATTCTTCCTACAGTACCATAGCCAACAAGTATTATTTCGGCATCGTCTACAAAGAAACTTCTCCACCTCTGCTCATTAAAAGATATCTCCTCGTATACCATTAAAAGATGAAGGTTATGTCTTTCTAGTTCTTCAGGATCAAGGTGCATAGTTGTTATATGATTGGGATTACCAAATTTCCCTTTTCCCAAAGCCCAAGACTTTTCTGGAAGCATGGGCTCTCTGTATTCTGGGATATCTACATCCTCCATCATCTGTCCTAATGCACCATCTATAAGAATCATTACTGGAATTCTATATTTATCTGCTAGGTCAAAACTTAATCTAGTAAAGTCAAAACATTCTTGGACATTAGATGGAGCAAGCACTATATTTCTATAATCACCATGTCCTCCACCCCTCGTTGCCTGAAAATAGTCACTCTGAGCTGGCTGTACACCGCCTAAACCTGGACCTCCCCTCATAACATTTACTATCACGCATGGCAATTCGCCTGCTGATAGATAAGATATCCCCTCTTGCTTTAGACTAAGACCTGGTCCAGAGGAGGCGGTCATCACCCTAACTCCACAAGCCGATGCTCCAAAGACCATATTAATAGCGGACGTCTCACTATCTGCCTGTAGGAATACCCCACCAACTTCTGGTAACCGCCTAGCCATGTAATGTAATATTTCACTCTGAGGGGTTATAGGATAACTGAAGAAGTATTTGCAACCAGCATGTATAGCGCCTTCTGCTATAGCCTCATTACCCCGCATAAGTACCTTCATTGATTTCCTCCTGAATTAGTTCTATGGCAATATCTGGACACATAATAACACAAGCCCTACATCCTACACATTCTTTTCCAGTAAGTCTAACCGGATGGTGTCCACCTTCATTGAGGTAATCTTCAAACTCAAAGACACCTCTAGGGCAAAAAGACATACATATCCCACAACCCTTACATCTCTCTTTATCTATAACAACAGTATATCTATACTTCACTAGTAATCACTTCCTTTATCTTCTCAACATAGCCTATTAATTCTTTTGCATTTGCTACTGTAGACTCCATTATCTGTCCAGTTAACATTCTAGATATCTCCATAACCCTATCCTCTCCTTCAAGCACCTTAACTTCTACATAAACCTTCCCACTTTCATCTATCGACTTCTGCACATACATATGGGTATCTGCAAATACAGCAACCTGAGGTAGATGTGTTATATCTATCACCTGAGTTTTCTTGGAGAGTTGATAGATCTTTTCTCCCACCGCTATAGCTGTCTTACCCCCTATACCAATATCTATCTCGTCAAAGATGAGTGTTGGGAACAACTCAATGTTTCTAAGTAAGCTCTTTATAGCAAGCGATATCCTAGATAATTCACCACCAGAGACAACATCCTCTATCTTTTTAAGAGGTTCATCGGGCACAGTGGCTATGAGAAATGTAACACTATCAAAACCAGAAGGAATGGGATCTTCCATCTTATTAATCTTTAGATCTATTCTAACATTTGGCATTCCTAATTCTTTCAACTCTTCTTCCAAAAAACGCGAAAGTTTTTCTGAATAAAACATTCTCTTTTCTGACAGCTCTTCTCCTAATCTCTTAAGCTCATCGTATGCTTCTTCTATAAGAGAGTCCAAGTTGCCAATCTCCTCTTCGATCTTCTCTAATTCTTCTTTTCTAGCTTCTAGATTCTTTAATACCTCTAAGAGCTCATTTACTGTCTTTACTCTATACTTTCTTTTTAGATCATTTAAGAAATGCAATCTTGACTCTACCTCTTCTAAGTCGGAACTATCTATCTCACTCAATTTACTGGCATAACTTCTAAGAGTTCTAGCTAGTTCACTGAGAAGTATCTCCTGATTCTCAAGTTCCTTGCCAAGATTACCCAGTTGAGAGTCTATAATCTCTAAACTTCTTAACATCTGAGATGCCTTGGAAACCCTAGATACTGCAGAGTCATCATCTTCGTAGAGAATCCTATAAGACTCATCTACATCGTGTCTTAGTCTCTCTAGATTTAATAATCTACTCTCCTCTTCTTTCAGTATCTCATCCTCATTCTCTATAAGTCTAGCCTTTTTCAGTTCTTCTATCTGATAATTTATAAAATCTAATTCCTGAAATCTATTTTGAATTCTGGCTTCTATCTCAGCCCTTTCCTCTTTGAGTTCCTTCCACTTTAGGAATGCCTTATTAAAAGTATCTCTAAGGTCAAATAATCTACCGAAGGAATCTATAACGTCTAATTGGTATTCGGGAGATAAAATCTCACTATTCTCCATCTGGGAAAAGACATTAACTAGATATTTCCCTATCTCTCTTATCACAGAGGCGGGGACAGTAGTTCCATTTATCTTTATACTACTCTTTCCTGTATTTGTTATCTCCTTTAGTATTATGAGCTCATCATCTATCTCTACTCCATTTTCTTCTAGAAGTTTTATTATCTCCTCTCTCTGCGGGAGATCAAATACGCCAACTATCTGAGCCCTAAGATACCCTGACTTTACCATAGAAGAGCTGGCTCTAGCACCAAGTAACTGCTGAATAGCTTCTATTATCAAAGACTTACCAGCCCCAGTTTCTCCTGTAATTATATTAAGTCCTGATGAAAATGTTACATTTATGTTATCTATAATATCAAACCCCTTAACAGATATCTCCCTAAGCATCTCCAACACCTTCACCCCAGTGTAGCTTCTCTCTAAGGGTGGTAAAGAAGTCGGAATTTTCGCTAATTCTAATCAGTTTACACTGAATATCACTAAAACTTACCCTAACTTTATCCTTAGTATCGAGGTGTAGCCCTAGCTGTCCGTCTATAGTAAGCATAACCTCCTCATGCTTCTCCCCTACTACTATTTCGATTATGTCTTTTGGGTTTAAGAGTAAAGGTCTTAGAAATAGAGAATGTGGACATATTGGTGTAACTAATATACAATCCAGATTAGGAGAGACTATAGGACCTCCAGCAGAAAGAGAATAGGCAGTTGAACCGGTAGGAGTAGAAACAATTATTCCATCTGCAGGGTATCTAGCAACTAATCTATTATTAACAAAAAGGGTTATTTCTAACATCCTAGCAAAGGTACCCTTATTTACAACTGCATCATTGATAGCCAGAAATTTACCTTTAGTTACACTTTCACTTTCAACAACTATCTCTAAGGTACCTCTTTTCTCAATATAATAGTCTTTATTTAATAGCTTATCTACCGCAAGCGTATATTCTTCAGGAGTTACATCTAAGAGAAAGCCCAAACCTCCCACCTTTATCCCAAGAATAGGAACCCCAAGAGGACTTAGGAGCTTCGAAGCCCTTAATAGAGTTCCGTCTCCACCTATTACTATCCCAACATCAAAACTCTTTAAAATCTGTTCGGGCCAGTCTTCATAAAGCTCTCCTTCGATATCTCTAGAAGATGCGTATTCTAGTATCCTCTTTCCTACTTCACAAGCCTCTGCTCTATGTGGATGAGGTAATATTACTATCTTCAAAATATTTAAATGCCTCCTCTACAGTTTTCTCTATATCTATCTCCTTCATAGATATTATACAAGAAAGGAAGAGTAAGTACTCAATATTACCAGATCTTCCCTTTATTGGAGAAAAGGTAAGTCCATGAGGATATAACTGAAGAGACTTAGAAAAGTTTATGACTTTATCTATAACCTCTATATGAAACTCTGGCTTTACTACAACTCCTCCCTTACTTACTCTTTTGTATTCAGCCTCAAATTGAGGTTTAACAAGCACTATTACCTCTTTTTCTCCCTCTAGACAATTAAGAAGAGCGGGAAGAATCTTTCTTACAGAGATAAATGACACATCTATCGTTGCTAAAGTAGGTTTTACTGGAAATAATCCTGGCTCTAAATATCTAGCATTGTAACCTTCAATAAGTCTAACCCTAGGGTCATTGACTAAAGTGGGATGCAATAATCCTCTCCCAACATCTATAGCATATACAATTCTAGCCCCAAATTTTAAGAGACAGTGTGTAAAGCCCCCTGTAGATGACCCTATATCAACACAGACTTTATCATTTATCTCTATAGAGAATTCTTTTATAGCCTTTTCTAGTTTGAAACCACCCCTACTCACATACTCAGGCGGTCTTTTTATCTCTATATTTGCATCTTTTTTTACTAAAGTTCCACTCTTAGTTATAGGCTTACCATCTACAAGAACATCACCTGCCATAATTAAAGCCTGAGCCTGACTTCTAGTGGATACAAGCCCCAAATTTAATAATAGAATATCGAGTCTCTCTTTAGTAGATCGAGAATTCATTAAATTCATATGTTGCAGGTTCGAACTTGACATCTACCTCTTTTACTCTGGCAGAGACTGGACCTCTCTTAAGTTCTTTTAGGAATTCGTCTAACTTCTCAAGAGGTCCTTCAGCTACAACCTCAACCTTACCATCCCAAGTATTTCTTGCATAACCTTTTATCCCAAGCATAAATGCCTTGTATCTAGCAAAACTTCTAAAACCTACCCCCTGAACTCTCCCACTAAGGATTACAACCATTCTCTTATACTCCATCTCCTCTAAATACTGCTCCTAATACTCCATTTATAAATTCAGGAGACCCATCTCTCCCAAATGTTTTAGATAATTCTACCGCCTCATTTATAACAACCTTGGGAGGAGTATTCTTACAAAAACAGAGCTCATATATTCCTATACGTAATATAGTTTTATCGATAGGAGAAATTCTATCAAAATCCCACCCTCTTAGGTGAGACTTAATTATTTCATCTATCTTCTCTCTGTTATTCCAAACTCCTTCTATTATATTAAGAACAAACTCCTGGTCCTCTTGATTAAGGAACTCAGCATCTAATCTCTTTTTTATTTCTTCAATGGCATCAGGTCTAAATTCAAGCTCAAATAACCACTGAAATATCTTTTTGCGAAGTTTTCTCCTACTCATAGAAAAACTTATATGCAATGAGTTTAAAGATAAGTTTAGCAGTTATGAAACAAGAGGTTTTATCCGTTCCCAATAGCTCTACAATATCACATCCTACTACATTCTTATGAGCAAATACCTCCTCCAATATACTAATTACATTATACCATGAGAGCCCACCAGGCTCGGGAGTCCCTACTGCAGGGATAAGAGACGGATCAAAAACATCCATATCTATGGAGATAAAGACATTGTCTCCTAACATATTTGGTATATTTTCTTCAAAGAATTTTGGGTCCCTCAAGTAGTCTCGAGCCTTTATAACATTAATATTATTAGTGGAATTTATATACTCGTATTCCTCTATAGAGAGACTTCTTACACCAATTTCTACTATGTTTTTAATTTCAAGTTCTGATATCCTTCTTATTACACAGGCATGGCTAAAGGCTGTCCTTTCGTAACTCTCTCTAAGGTCAGAATGCGCATCAAGTATAAGACAGGACAAATCATTATAGTGACTTAATACCCCTTTCACATTGCCTAGAGTAATCGTGTGTTCACCACCTATTACTACAGGGAATTTATCAGCTCTTACTATCTCACTTATAATCTCCTCCAATAAAGATAAGCAGGAAAGGACATTACCTCTTTCCCATAAAGGGGCAGATATAGTAGCAATTCCTCTTTTGTATGGCTCAAATTCTAATGACTCATCAAACCATTCAAGAGCCCTAGAGGCTAGTATTATTTCATCTGGAGCAAATCGGGTACCAAATAAATATGTGCCTGTCTCTTCTAGAGGGACAGGCACTACAACAGCCTTTGCCCTATTTATATCCTTATATTCATCTGGAAAGTCACCAAAGGTGACATAATGAGTATAAAACATCACACCTTAGGAGCACTCCTTGGAAATTCTAATCCTCTATCTACATGGTGAAACTCATACTTCTTGACTTTAAACTTCTCTGTTAGGTACTTTTTAGCCAATTCCAAATCGAATTCTTTGCAGGAAAAGATATCTACCGTAAAGTATTCCTTCTCAGGATACGTATGTATAGCTATGTGGCTTTCTGCTATTAATACCACGCCAGAGATCCCCCAGTCTTCAGGTATATCTTTACTATCATACCTAAAGACATATGGAGGCATAATCTTACGCATACCAATTATACCTGGCAGTTCATCCAAAACCTCATATAGAAAATTCACATCTGCCAGTATACTCTTTGGACTACCATAACAATCTAACATTAAATGTGGTCCGTACACTTCTTTTCGTTCACACTCCCTCTTCCCTATTAATTTAGCTACATTATTATGGGTCAAATTAAACCAAATGTCAATAGGTTAGAGCAAGATTTACCCCTTTATACCGACCTGTTCTATGGCGGTCAAATAGTATCTCTGGGTAAAGAGATATAAAATTAAGCAGGGTAACATAGTTAACATAACAGCCGCCATCATCATCGGATAAGTCACAAGACTGATATTCATACCGCCAAATCCGGCGCTAACATAGGCAGGATCAGCAGAAAAGAGTAATGACAGAGCTATGGGTATAGTCCTTATATTGTTAAAAAAGATGATACTTCTGGCATATTCATTCCAATACCAGACGAAGGTAAATAGTCCAACCGTCACAAAGGCAGACCTAGCCAGTGGTAGGTATATATACCAGAAACATCTAAAAAAGTCTGCACCATCGATTATGGCTGCATCCTCTAATTCTGTAGGAAGTATATTAAACACCTGTCTAAAGACAAATATACAGAGTGGGGCATATATGCCAAAGCCAAAGAAAGAAGGGATGATAAAGACATTAAGTGAATCTAATAGATTCAATCTATGATACAAGATATAGTAAGGTATGAGTAATGTCTGAGGTGGAACTACAAGAGTTGCAAGTATCAACATCATAATGATCTCTTTCCCTGGTATCCTACCCCTTGCAAGGCCATATCCAACTAGTGCAGAGGATAGCACTTGTCCCAAGATACAAAAGACGGTTAATTTTACTGTATTTGATAAGGCGTTAAAGAATTCCATAGGCTTTAGGACATCTATATAGTTTCTAAAATTCAGCTTATTAGGTATCCAGTTGACAGATGGGTCCATATAGTCTTCTATAGTCATAAGGGATATAACTACAGTCCTTCCTATTGGGTATAGGAATATAAAAGCCCCATCAATAAGAAGTAAGTAGAGTATAAGTTTTGGTATTATTCTCTTAATTCTATATAAGATATTAGCCCTTTTAAGTCTCATCTAGATTTTACCTCTCTACCAAAAATCTCTGAGAATAATAATACACTAATAATACTAGAGAGATAACAATAAATAAGAATATCCAACTTACAGCAGCACCATATCCAAGTCTATACTCTTCAAAGCTTAGTCTATAAACATAGTCCATAAAGAATGGAGTAACACTTCTACCTCTAGCTAATACCCTTGCTATCGTAAAGACATTTGTAAAAGACTCAATTACAGTAAAGACTATATTGATGACTGTAAATGGTCCCAAAAGAGGTATTGTTATTGCCCAAAGACTCTTCCACCAATTAGCACCATCTATCTCTGCCGCTTCATAAAACTGAGGGTCTATACTCTGAAGCCCAGCCAAGAATATAAGCATCTGAATTCCAACTCTCCATAATCCAAGTGTAATTAGGGTAGAAAAGAGGTTTATAAAATTCTGTGTATTCTGACTGACCTGTATTCCAAATGTCTCTAGAGTCACACTTACATTGACCATCTTACTAAATATCTCGGGACCTATCTTAGCAACAACTACATCTGAGGCAGCTACTACTGGTAAGAAATATACCATCCTAAAAAAGCCTATCCCTTTTACTTTTTGATTAATAAGAAGTGCTAGAATAAAAGAAAAGAGTATAGTAAATGGTATACTTACAACCCCATAGCCTAGTGTTACCCCTAAGCTATACCAAAAGTCTCTATCTTCAAAAAGGGCTTGCTTATAATTATCGAACCATACAAAGGTACTTCCATTAAAACTCCATTTTAAGAAACTCAAAACAATAGAAAAAAGTAGAGGGAATGCAAAAAAGACTACAAAACCTATAAGCCATGGTGATATAGCTATATAGCTCATTAAGACATTTTTCTGCCTATAGTTTAACTCTTTTAACCGCATAATTACCCCACATAAATAAAGGAATGATAAGCCCCGAAATGAAACACCATATAGGCGATGGTGGAATCTCCAACCTTAAGGTTATAAACCTAGAAAGTAATAAGCCTAGGAATTCACCTATAACTATAGAAATTAAAAAGAACAAAACCTTTCTCTTAGGCAAGATACCTCTGAGCCTAAGAGAAGCTGAGACTAAAAGTAAAATAGATATTATAATCAAAATCAATAGAAACAAGCCTAGATAGACCTTAAAGACCAAGAGTCTTTCATGTAAGTTGAATACTTCATAGTCACTCTCTCCCATATGCCTAAACCTTAATGTCCTTACTATCTCATCTTTCAATACATTTTTAAAAGTCCCCCAACTATATTTGGGATATACTGTTATTATTATAGCGTCTAACTTATCATATGGGTTGTAGTAAAGTGGTATTACAAGTTCTCTCTTAGGATATATAAGTTCTGCCAATTGAGAAATCATAGGGAGATAATCTCTTAACATCTTAGATCTATTTATTATTCTTTCCATAAATGCCTGATTAAGGATACCAACTACAATAAATCTCTCTCTATTTATATACACATCGCTTCTTAACGGATTTACATCTTTACTAAAGAGTAGACTTCTTGCACCCTCAGAGAGAAGGACAACCTTATGAGATTTTAAATAATCAGTCTCTCTAAAATTTCTCCCTTCTGTAACCTTTCTTCCAGTAATCTCTACAAAGTTAGGTGTAATTAGAGTTATATTCATATTGGTCTCTTCTGAACCTACTAAGACTTTAGCAACAGCCTTCTTTATGCTATCAACAGACTTTACGCCAGGGATACCTGCTATAGCCCTAGCATCTTCCCATGTAAGTGGTTCTAATTTCATCTCTTCTGTCAAATAGGGAGAGACTGCAAATACATCCATCCCATAAGTAAACAAATTACTACCTAATCCAAATCTTATGGACTCTAAAGAACCTATTACTAGAGAGATAAGTATAACGGCTGTTGCTATCTTTACTCCCTCTAATCCTTTGCCCATCTTTCTCTCTCTATAACTATAACCCTATCATAGTCATTAAGTGGTCTGCTACTATAGGTAACAACCTTATCAAACTGATTCAAACCACTAATAACTTCTACCTCGTCCTCACTAACCCCGCCAATTTCGACCTTTTTCTTCCTAACCACCTGTATATTATCCCTTATCAGTCTTTTAAGTTCTCTATCATCTGTAGTAATTGGAGTTCCCTCAAGGACAAATACATAGTACTCAACCTCTTCTGGGCTTGGTGGACTCAAATAGTAGAGAGGGTTCTCTAATCCTTTAGGATTTTCTTGGTATACACTTGCTATAGGAACAACAATACTAAGTTCTCTACTTCTCACCAAAATTCTAGTATAGACTGGCATATTGACCTTAATACTAGGAACCTTATCCTTTATTCTCCCAACGACCCTTACGCCTGTCTTACCCATCAATTCCTCTGTACCTTCAGAGATAGACTCAACTTCCCCTCTATACTCTTTTGTAGAGAGTGGATCTATCTTAAACCTAATCTCCTGACCGATCTTTACCTTATCTATATATTTTGGGTCAATAATGCAGGATACTGCCAATTCCCCTTCGTCGGCTATAAGGAGAATAGATGTCCCAGAGGTTACATATTCTCCTTTTTTGACAAAGATAGAAACAATTCTACCATCTATACCAGCCTTAACTAGTTTTTGATCCTCCAAAAGTCTAAGTTGAGCCTCTGCGTTTTTTATACTTTCTTTTATTACAAGTAGATTAGTTGCTCTAAGTTTCTCTTGTATTTCATACTGATTTTTGCTATTTTTATAATTCCTTTCAGCTAAATTATAGGCAAGTTCTGCCTGCCTATACTGTAATTTATAATTATTATACTCTGAAAGGGTAATAATTCCCTGTTTAAAGAGTAATTCTGCCTTTTCTAAATCTTGCTTAGCCTTCTTAAGGCTTTCCTCTTCCCTCTTTAAGCTTATCTCATACTGAGATATGTCGTACACTTCGCTTTTCAATTTCTCCTCTTCTATCTTAAGCTTCTCCATATTTAATCTAGCCTGCTCTATCTGGAGTTCTAGCTCTGGTGATTCTATCCGAAATAGAGGGGTTCCTTTTCTCACATAATCTCCAACTTTAACCATTATCTCCGCAATCTTTCCCGATACAGCACTCCTTACAGTAGATCTAACGGCAGGTTCTACGTAGCCTACGGTAGATATGTCTTGTATGAAAGGTTTTCTCTCTGCTACAGTTACGGTAACTTTAGGATAGTGTTCAAAGTAACTTCTATTATATACAAAACCAAGATACATAACCCATATGATACTAACAATAAGAGCTATAATACCTAATCTCTTTTTCATTTCTAACCTCCAACAAGAAGAAACCATATAATATTATAGCTATAGTTTTCCCAAAGTATCTCTATCATCCTCAAAATCACCAATGGAATAAGGAACATCAAGATGCTATACTTAGAGCTTACATTCTCTTTAGAGGAAAGCCCTACAAATATACTCATACACCAGATATTCTGAAGACTTATCTCTCTAAGGAAAAGATAAAGTGCTTCATTCTTAAGTATATCTCTATTTAATGCATAAAAGAGAACAGGACTTAAAGTTATATTTAGGTCTCTAAGGTCAACTAGACCTTCTAAGCCCTTAGACTTAATAAAGTAGGTAGTAATCAATCTTATAGGAATTAAAGGCAGAAGAGATAATGAGAAGATAAGTAAAAGTTTGTTATAATCTATATCATTAAATATACGTTTTACAATAGCACTACTTATCAAAGTCCTAAAGATATGCCACAAAGGTAGCAGAATAAAACTCAAGGTCAACGCTAGCTTTATTACCCCTTCTCCCTCTGGGAGGGTAAAAGAATTATCACGCGCTAATCTTACTATTACTTCAGACTTAAGATAAATGACATGAGGATCTACTGTAATATAGAAGTTACATAGTGCAGATATAATTCCTACTAAGACAGGAATAATAAGCCAGTTGGTATCTTTGACTTTAAGCCAGACTTCAGAGGGAGAAATAAGTAACATAATCCACTTCATTGTGTACTGCCTCCTCTAATTATCTTATACCCCAAAGGTTTTATTCCATTAAACTCTTTATTAGAATAATTTACTATAACTTTAGTCCCATCACTATAAGTTGTCTGGTAGATATGTCTAGCTAATTCTTTATGGTCAGTAATAAACTGATACTGAAGATAGCCAAGTTTCCTATTAAAGAGCTCATACTCCTTCTTTAAATTACTCTGCCAGTCTAAAAATCTAGAACTGAAAAGATCTTTATAAAATGTATCAATTATCAGTATTGGGGACTCATAGGTTAATATAGCGGTTGGTAATGCCCCGTATTCTAAATTTTTAAGGAATTCATAGTCAAAATCCTTTCTAAGATTCATAGGTTCAAATGAATATCTAACTATGCCATGTAATGCTATCTGCCATAGAGGAACGGATTCCCCACCAAAAAATCCTGAACTCGCCGATGGTATAGACATAAATGTATTTGCGGACTCCACATCATAACCACAGCCACCTTCAACTATACCTGCTGAGCTAATCATCGTCGAGTAGATTCTTGCAGAACCAAACCTATCTAAAGGATGTTCATCATCAAAACATTCTATAAGCCCTCTACCTAAACGTCTTAATTCAATTCCCGATATACCTATCCTTTTTGCTTCACTATAAAATCTCTGAAATTTGGTCAGAGCCACCTGAGGACACATAATAAAACCTCCCCTGTAGGTTCTCTGCTCTACAGGCAACTTCACAGGACCTTTTAACGTCAACTTCCTATAGAAGTCTTTAGAGTTCTGATATATCTCAAAAAAATTGGCAGAGAGACTAATAAAGTTTCCAGAATTTCTAGCCTTCTCCACTACAGACCTAATACCTCTAGTCCCATCAAAAGGAGGAAATGTAGTAGGGTTTTCTCCTTCAAATCCTGACTTTTCCCAGCCAGTAAGGATTAAATTTGACCTTATTCCTAAATCTCTAAGTCTATCAATCATCCAACTTATCTGTTTAAAAGAGGTCAATCTAATTATAGGGTCAAAGAGCTGAAATCCCCTCTTTATTCCCATGAATATACCTATATCTATTACATTTGGATCTAGATAACTATAGTTTTTGACTTTTTCTCTTAAGGTTTTAACCTTTCTCTCTCTCAAAAGATATTCTCTATAAGTCTTACCAACCCCCACATAATTGGCAAGCTTATCCTGTAGTAGATAAAAGCGAATAATCCTATCCTTACTATCCCTTCTAGGGGTTATTCTTTTTTTACGGTATATATCTTCAAATATCTTTCTATAATAGAATTTAGCCCCTATTGAGTAATATCCATTACCTGGAGCCATATCCATTACCAGCCCGCAGGATTCTCCCCCTTCAGTAATTATCCCAGCAAAACCGAAATTTTTCTTTATACAACCAAAAATAGGTAGGGTAATTGGTATACGATTTATATCATAGTCGGTAGGGGACAGGTCTCCATAAATTTGCTTTTCAAGAGTAGTTACACCAAAAAACTTATTAAACTGCACAATAGCCCCACAACCATCGGGGATGACAATGTACCCTTCTTCCCCAACTCTACCAGCATTGAGATACGGCAGAAATAAAACACTAATTATAGGAAAAGAGGGGTCTTCTTTAAAGGCATTATAAGGTAATATTACTTCAAAATAATCTCCTCTGTTATAGAGCTTGGCTTTAAAACTAAAGTTTATGGGAGTAAATTTATAGTCTATCTCTAAAACGCCATTATCATAATGAACAGCTCTTTTGGCATCATAAGAGAACAGAAGTCTAGAATTACCCAGGTCATTATCCCAATATTCTACAATGAACATCGACCTTATCCTTGAATCCCAATAGTCATTTACAGATGTCCAATCTAGAGGAGAGCTAGTCATAATATAATCCCCTCTACTAACAACAAGCAAGTCTTTATCTACATTGTAAGATATACCCAGTTTTGCATAAGCTATAGAGGTTATTAATACTAAGACAAACGTCAAGCTAAGTATCTGTTTCATCAGTAACCTACCAATCTATACCATGCTTCAAGATAGACATCCTTTATAAATGCCCATAATTCTCTATTTATTCCTTGAAGGAAAAGGACTATAGATATTGCAAAGACTAGTCCCAATGCGGTCAAAGAGAAAATTAGTAGATTTTTAGTAGATGACAACTGTTGTGTAGTATAAACATTTATGAAGAAAAGGACCCCACACCAGAGTATTAGCCCTTGCCTAGCATAATCATAGTATATCTTCTCCTGAAACGTAAGGAGATTACTTAGTAAAGATATTGGGAAAGAAAAGAGTATATATGGGACTATACAGAAGATTGTTGTTACCATACATTGCTTCCACGTTCCCATACCATCAAGTATCTCTCCAACACTATAGAATACCGTGCCACTCACAAACCATAATCCAGAAAACATAAGCAATCTTCGAAAGAACAAGTAGTTTATATCCTCCAGAGTAGGTTGGAATATGTAATTAGTAAACTTTCTATTTAATGCATCTATAAATGCTAAGGCAATAAGCAGAATAAAACCCAAGTAGACAGGCTTTTCTCTAACTTCCAATAGTGCCTTAATCGGTGAATATATCATTCGACCAACAATGTTATTGAATATAACTGACAGCTTTCTACCCCAAAAGACAAGGATATTTATAACAATAAGAAATAATATGCCCCATAAAATCATATATCTATAAAAAATTTCTCTTCTATAAAGCACAACTGTATTAGAATACCTAGACTTATCTTCTGCTAATTTAAATTCCCGAAGTGCAGATCTGTACTCTTTCATATATAGATATGTCTCACCTAAACCAGAATGGATAAACTTCATATAATTATTTAACCTTAATGCCTCATTCCAGTATTTCACGGAAAGGTCATAATCCCCTTCAAGCAGAGACTCGTTAGCCTTATCAATAACCTTCATCAGTCTAGAAGGGTGAAAGAGCTTCACTTCTCCACCGTATCCTATAGCTATATATCCATCACTACGTATAGCAATACAAGTAGCACCTCTACCAACAAAAAATCTAGTAACAAGAGCTCCTCTTTTATCAAATTTATACACATAACAAGAAGAAGTGTCTAATACATAGAGATTTTCCAATTGGTCTACAACTATCCCACCTATAAAGGCATTTATGATTGGTCCAAAGGTCATATTTGAGTGTCCTTGATAATTCATTCTTTTTATTACAATGTAGTTTGGTTCAAATCTACTAACTGTTGACCTTGGTAGACTTCCAGCCACATAGATATTTCCTCTAGAGTCTATAGCCACTGCGTTCACCATAGTCAAATCGTAAGTACCATATCCACTTTTAACAAGGTCTCCAACAAAAGCGCCAGTAGGTGAATATATAGAGACTTTTCCAGAACTTGTATTGACAACATATATATAGCCTCTCTCATCAACAGAGACAAAGCCTGAATAAGATATAAACTCATAAATATTATCCTTAGACTCAAGAGTAATACTATCTATATACTTTCCAAAAGGGTCAAAGCGGTCTACAAACCTTCCCTTAGTAACAGCATAGAGATATCCCCAAGGATCCACAGTAATAACTTCGGCTTTAGAAGGGATTTCTCTTTCTAGGACCCCGTCTGAGGAATATATCTGTATCTTTTCCTCTCTCTTGTCTAAGAGATACAACCTATCATTATTTCCAAATACAATAGAAGAAACTTCTAGAGGTAATTTACTTATATTGGTCTCAGAAGAGAAGAAACTTCCAGTAAGAAAATAATCTGCCTTAGCAAACCCAGGCATTAAGAATAAGATTAGTGTAATGATAACTATGTTAAATCTGCGGTCTATCATCACCCTTAAACGAAAGCCTATAGAGCTTACCAGGAACTTCTTCTAATTCAAAGCCCTTTTCTTTTAAAAATTTTTCTACCTCCTCATCTCGACAAAGTACCAAAAAATCCCCACCAAGTTTTCCAGCATCTAGGACATATATACTCCTATCTGCAACGGTAAGTGAAGGGAGTTCATAGAGGTCTAGGTCATTTAGGGCAAGCTCAATCTTCCATCTCTTCTGAGTAACTTTTCTCCATACGGGTCTTATATCAAAAATCCCTTCTACCTTAAAAGAGAGAGGATATTTATCCTCCTTCCAAAGAAGATAAAAATCAATACCGCTTCCAACAGGAATCTCTTTTAGAGGTGTAATATCAGGGTCAGTAGGTATTGAATCAACTTCTCTTATCTCTGTAACTATATCCTTGAAATGTTGATCGAGAAATTTCTTTAATCTAGTAGCTTCGTGAAGCGCAAAAAGCTCATCTATATAACTCTCTAATTTTTCAGTAGAATTTCTCTGTTTTTTCTCTTTATAGTTTTCTATTAACTCTTCATAGTTTACCAAGGGAGCTTCTCTTCTTTCAGAATAGAACCAGATTATCTCTATATCATCGAAATATCTTCCCCCATAGGGAAAACCATCCATCTTAGATATAACTCTATAAAATTTCTTATCAGTCAAACTCTTCAACCCCTTTCATATATATTCTACTACATTAAGTATAGACCAGAATAAACTTCTAGACAATAGGAAAAATCGCTGATAAAATAAATCGAATATAAAGATTAAAGCTTGGAAGAAATTACTTTATATCTTATAGCTATATGTTATATAATTAAGCTATGCTTTATGAATACTATCTTGAAAAGTTAAAAAGGATAGCAGAGCCATTTAAGAAAAGACTCTATTTTGTTGCTATTCTTACGGAAAAATTAAAAGAAAAAAATATTAAGCCTATTATAGTAGGAGGCAATGCGTTAGAATTCTACACACTAGGGAGCTACTCTACTGAGGATATAGATTTAGTCTCTGCTGGTACAATAGAGATTATATCTACTCTCAAAGACTTTGGCTTTGAAAATATTGGAAGACACTGGTATAATTCAGAATTAGATATAGCTATCGAGATACCTGACGAGTATCTTGCCGGAGATTACAGAAGGATAACCTCTGTTGAGATAGAAGGGCTTACCGCTTATATTATAGGTATAGAAGACCTAATCATAGATAGATTAAACGCCTGTGTCCATTGGAATTCTCAACAGGATTGCATTTGGGCTAGAGAATTGATCCTTTTATACAAAGATGAGATAGATTGGACATATTTAATACAAAGGGCAAAAGAGGAGAAGACTATAGATACCCTTATGAGGATAAAAGATGAAGCAGATTAAATTTGACGAACATATAAAGAAAAAAGAGAAATTTAAGAGAATAAGACTTGAGAAAGGCTTAAGTAGGTTGCCTAGGGCAAAGTCAAAAAATTCAGAGGAGACAAAAGTCTTACATAAACTGATAGAGGAAAGACGCAAGCGCTGGCTCTTAGAAGGAAAATTAGAAAGAATTGGACCTAGAGCATGGAGAGTGAATTTATAAGCCCTTTTAGGTATCTTATCTCATGCTCTGCTGTCTCCCAAACAGGATGATGTAAAGCGTGTTCTATAGAAATATATCCATCAAAACCTTCTTCTTGTAGAGTCCTTATAAACTTTTCAAAATCTATCTCTCCTGAATCCAGAAAAGTATAACTTATCTTACCATTTTTTGTAATCCAGTTATGGGCATGCAAATGAGCGGTATATTTACCAAGTTTCTTAGCACTGTAAAATACATCTTCGTCGTCTATAGGGACTTGCAGATTAACCTTAAGGTTCGATCTATTTACCCCTTCTATAAGTCTTAAGGCATTATCGGAAGTATCCATAAGGGAATCGTAATGCATCTCTAATATAAAGTTCAGATTATGCTCAAGACCAAGATCACATATCTCCCTTACACCCTTTATCCCCATATCCCATTGGATATCTGTAGCAGAGCTACCAGCTATATGTCCAGTAAATACTCTAATTCTCTTACAGTTAAGTGTAAGGGCTATACCTATATATCTCTTAGCTAGCTCAATACTCTCTTTCCATTCTTCCTCTGTCCCAGTAAAATTAAAATAAGGGCATACCTGTGCGGTCTCAAGTCTTAGTTCGTCCATAAAGTCCTTTAGCCATTTTATATCAATACTATCTAAATACTGCTGCCAGAATTCTAAGCCATCATATCCGAGTTCAGCCAGTCTTTTTATAGCACATTCCATTTCATCAGGTTTAAATACATTTGTACAAAAACCAGCCTTCAAAACTTTATCCCTCCTTCTCCATAGAAAATCTTTATCTCCTTATCGTCTCTCTCTTCCCCAAGAACTCTTCTACTTCGCTCCAAGTCGGTAATCCATCATTATCGCCAGTGGTAGTCGTAGCATAAGCTCCAACTATATTTCCAAGCAAAGCAGAATCTTTTAAATTCCACCCCTTTAGCTGTCCTACTAAAAAGCCTGCTACAAAACCATCTCCAGCTCCGACATTATCTATTGAAGAAAAATTAGTAAATGCAGGGACAGAAGATATCCCAATACTATTTCCAACTATTGACCCTTCTTTCCCCAGTTTTACACATACAATACTCGGACCAAGCGAGAGTATATGCTCTATAAGTTTTTCAGGTAAGTCTATATCAAAGAGTATCTTTCCCTCATCCAAAGTCAAAAAGAATATATCTGTTTTAGATATAACTTTATTTATCTCTTCTCGAGCGGTCTCTTTTGACCAGAGTTTAAGTCTAAGGTTAACATCAAATGAGACCTTTACACCTAAATCCTTAGCAATCTCTATGCTATATATAACTGTTTTTCTAGCACTCTCACTCAATGCAAGAGTAATTCCCGTAGTATGGAAGAATTTAGTATCTTTTAAATATTCTATAGAAACATCCTCAGGGATAAGAGTACTTCCGGCAGAACCTTTTCTATAGTAGAAAGCCTTGATATCACCTAGACCTCTCCTCTCCTTAAAATATATCCCGGTAAATCCTTCTACAACTTTTACACAAGATACATCAACATTTTCTGCCCTTAAAGAAGAGAGAATAAATCTTCCAAATTCATCATTACCTAATCTTCCTATCCACCCAGCAGAATGACCCAACCTTGAGACACCTATACAGACATTACCCTCTGCTCCACCAATAGTCTTTCTAAATAGCTCTACACTACTCAAAGGTCCATTCCTTAATGGATCCATTACTACCATTATTTCTCCCAGCCCTACAACCTCTGGCATACTTCCTCCTTCAGTTTTACTTAATAAAACCTAGTTTGGATTATAATCTAATTTTAAAATCTTGTCAAATGAAAACATACTACATTTGCATGTTATAATATAAAAAAGTTTTGAAAGAAAGGGGAGATATAAATGGATAGAGAGATAATGAGAGAGATGGAAGAACGAAGAATAGCAGCAATGCAGACCCTAGATGCTGTAGTTAGGTATATAAGAGATACCAAACCTTCAAACCTATTTGTTGCTGGAACTGGAGAAGAAGAGACGGGAACTAAAGGAAAAGGGGCAGTTACACCTCCTATAAGCGATGCCCAGATGCAGGCACTCTGGCAAAGATGGATTGGGACAGTGGCAGACGTTTTGGAAAAGGCTAACCAAGTCCCTGGTCTTATGTTGGATGATGTAATAAAACTCTTTACCAAGAGTGAAGAGAAGAAATAGTAATTAAATGCCTAAAAACATAGATCATATAAGGGCTTCAAAGGCTCTTCTAGGTTGGGCAACACCAGCTCTACATAGTCTTATTGATGCTAGTTCACAAATAAAAGGTTTAGGTCATGGTTTTACAGGTCACAATATGGACCTAGTAAGAGCTGCTGAGTCTTTTCTTGGAGAGCGTGGAAAACTAGAGGCGACCCTTCATATCCTTCAAGATATAGGATTAGTTGAGGAAGAAGACTGGAAACCCCTCTGGGAAAGAGTAAAAAGAAAAAAGAGATAGATTATTTCTAGAAAACCCGATTAATTCCATAATCTTAGCACACAGACTTTTGTGTCTGTGTGCTTTTAAAAAAATATTTCTTTCTTTAAAATAGTTATAGGAAGAGGCGTTATTACATAGCTATCCTTTTTAGATACCTCTCTAGTGCTCCATATATAAGTAGGAATAGAAGCATATTTATTGTTCCTTGGGCTATATTAAATGGTGTAACCGCTACTTTTACAAGACGCCATACTTCTTGAACTGGAAGCCCCGTGTATATAGGTGTAAATATAAGATTTGCTGGTATCATTATTAGCGTCTTAGCTGCCACTCCTGCTAAAAGAGCTGGGACTAAAAAATTCTTTCTATACTTGAGGATAAGAGCAGGAACTACTACAAAGCTTCCAGTAGCTATTGTATTCATTAATATTCCTATTGGACCTCCAACTCCTTTAAAGATGAAATATAATACGTTTTTTACAACTACAGAGAGAAAACCTATCCAAGGTCCATATAAGATACCAGCCAGTAATACTGCAACATCCCCGGGGTCATATAGTAAGAAATTAGCCTCTGGTATAAGAGGAATCTGAAAGAGCATTAAGACAAAACCAACTGCAGATAAAAGAGCTCCACCAATATAAATCTTGATACTTCTTCGCATCGTCTCATTCCTCCTTATAAAAATTTTAAGCCCCGAAAACCTTCGGGGCTCACTATCCAATAAAAAATACCTTCTCCCATCCGGACTATACCGTCGGCACTGGAATTTCACCAGTTCAACCTCTTTCGAGGCTCGCGGGCTTTACCGCCGGTAGGGAATTGAAGCGTCTATGAGCTTCTCACCCGTCCCCGAAGGTTCAAGGTCTTTATATGTTTCTCTAGAAGAGATTATACTATAAGTCAGGTTTATATGTAAAGTTTACTTACTTCTAATCTAAAAGTCTCTTTTCTCCTTCTATCTTTTTTATATCTGTAATATCTTGAGTAACCTCCAGAGTTCCTAAATAACTTCCATCTTTATCTCGCACTGCAAAGTATCTTATGTAGATAAGTCTGTTATTTAAATTAATCCAAAATTCAGCAGAGTCTCTTTTACCGCTTCTAAAATCTTCTATTATCTGATTAACTACATGTAAACTCTTCTGAGGGTGACATTGCTGAACCTTTCTCCCTATAACAGCCTTTGTCCTTATAAATATCCTATCTTTAGTCTGACTAAAATATTTAACTGAATCATCTCTATCTACAAATGTTATATCTACAGGTAAAGTATTTAAAAGACTTTCTAACTCCTTAATAGTAAAGCTTCCAGTCTCTAAAGTAATTATACCATCTTTCTCTTCTATTTCACTCTCCTTCCCCTCTACTCTTTCTAAGGGTACCAAGGTAGATTCCGGAGTAAAGCAACAATAACCTATCTCATCGAATTGAACCCTTATATCTAACCACTCAGAATCTTGAATAACTCTTAAGCCTGTAGGAAAAAGTATATTGTTTTCTTTATAAAAATGGCTTGAAAGCAATTGGGATAGATTTTCAACAGAGGATACTAATCTCTTTAGAGAATTGTAAAAATTCTCCTCTATCTCCTCAAAAGTAGAATATATCTCTTTCTTTATAGAACGAATCATATCGTGCTCCCTCCACATTACAGCTGGAGGTTCTACTATGCCATGTCTCTCTAGATAGGGGAATAGAACATTCTCTTCTCTGAGGTAATGTTTCTCTGACTCTTTAAAATGCTCTATTATGTTTAATATCTCTTCCTTTTTATTACTAAGGTCTGCGGGAGTATTTATTCCACTTACAATATTCTGGAGCCTAAAAGCAAAATCTAACAAGATTTTGTGCTCTTCCCTGAGGATATTAATAGGATGACCTAACTTCAATTCTTCCTCTCTCTTTTCAAGAGATTCCTTAAATATCTCGAGATGGACCTCACATAGCCTTTGTATCTCATCTCTAGATATACCCTCCTGTACCAGTTCCTGTTCCACTCTAGAAATTTCTAACGCATCTACACTACCTAGAAGCTCCTTGAATTGTTCCTTAGCTTCTCTTGGATCTTCTCCTCTATGGAGCTTTCTAATAATCTCTTTCAAGATCTCTTTTCTATCCCTTTCTTTACCAAAGAATTCACTCATCTTTACCTCCGAAAGTACAAATATAATAATGTTTATTAATATTATATAGTTCAGAAACAATTTAGTAAAGGTAGTCGAATGTTAAAGCATTGCCCTAGAGTTAACTCCAAGTTGTATAATTCAAAAGTAGGAAAAGATAATAGAAAATTTGACTTACTCTACAAATTGTTATAAAATGTGCTAAAATGAAATAAATCGAAATTTTCTTATAGGAGGGATCTTGATGCAGTACAGAAAGTTCGGTAGATTAGACTTTAAAGTTTCTGCTCTCGGTTTTGGAGCTATGAGGCTTCCCACTATTGGAGGGGACGACGGCAGAATAGATGAAGAATTAGCTATAAAGATGATAAGGTACGCAATAGACAATGGAGTAAATTATGTTGATACAGCTTATGGCTATCACAGAGGGAATAGTGAAATAGTAGTAGGAAAAGCGTTGAAAGATGGATATAGAGAAAAGACTATGCTAGCAACAAAACTTCCACCATGGAACGTAAGTGTAAAAGAAGATATGGATAGGCTCTTAAATGAACAGCTAAGGAAACTAGACACAGACCACATAGATTTCTATCTCTTACATGCCTTAAATAAGGACACTTGGAAGAAGTTGTATAACTTAGGGGTTCTAGATTGGATAGAAAACATAATAAAGAAAGGACTTATAAGACATATTGGATTTTCTTTCCATGATGACCTAGAAACCTTTAAAAAGATAGTAGATGCCTATGACTGGACCTTCTGTCAAATTCAGTATAACTATATGGATATAGAACATCAGGCAGGTATGGAAGGTCTAAGATATGCCAGTAATAAAGGGCTTGCAGTTGTAATAATGGAGCCATTAAGAGGTGGAAGACTCGCCAACCCACCAGATAGAGTAAGACAAGTATTCGAGAATTTTCCAATAAAGAGAAGTCCAGTTGCATGGGCTTTACTATGGCTCTGGAATCAACCAGAAGTATCTACTGTGCTAAGTGGCATGAGCACTTTCGAGCAGGTAAAAGAGAATATCGAAATTGCAGATAAGTCTGGCGTTAATATCCTCACACCAGAAGAACTAAAACTTATAGAGAAGATAAGAGAGACATATTTGGGAATCAAAGCTATAGATTGCAATGAATGTGGCTACTGTATGCCATGCCCTAACGGTGTAAATATACCTCTAAACTTCCATCTCTACAATGAAGGTGTAAGATATAACGACTTTGGTGGACCTAGATGGCACTATAGAAACGGTATGCAAGAGTCAGAAAGAGCTAGTAGCTGTATAAAATGCGGAATCTGCGAGCCGAAATGTCCTCAACATCTGCCTATTAGAGACTTATTAGAAAAAGTAAAAGAGACTTTCGAGGCAACAACTTAATAGGGGGCATTTTAAGCCCCCTATATTTTACTCGTTTATTATCTTATAACTATATGTAAGTTCTACCGCTTTTCTTAACATTCCTCCAACACTACAATATTTTTCCTGTGAAAGCTCAATAGCTCTTTTTACTGCATTTTCATCTATATTAGAACCATAAATTACGTACTCTAGGTTTATCTTTGTAAATACTTTGGGATGTTCATTAGCCCTTTCAGCCGACAGGTTTATCTCAAAATTTTTCACATCCTGCCTCATCTTCTGTAAAATAGATATTACATCCATCCCTGTGCATCCACCTAATGCAACAAGGACAAGTTCCATTGGAGTTGGACCATTTTCACTATCCATAAATACATCTGGACTTCCCTCTATAAGACCAGTAAACTTAAGCTTATCCTTCTGCCAAACCACTTTAGCTTCCATAAACTTACCTCCTAATTTATAGCCTTTTCAAAGATAAAAAAGGTGTGGTCATCAAAACTTGGTTTAAATTCTAATCTTTCTACTACATCTCTGTATTTCCAATCCCTAGGGAAGATGATAGCACAGGTAGAAATACCAGAGTCATAGCCTAAGTTTAATCCATACTTTATTATCTCTTCCATAACTTTAGGATCCCCGTAAAGACTACTAATCTCCATATCATCCTTAGACTTCCTTATAACTCCAAAACCTCTCATTTCTAAATCTACTAAGACTAATGCTCCTTTTATCATCCTTTCTATAGCAGAGTAGCTAATTTCTTGCCATTCCCAATTCCAATAGGCACCAACTTTTTCTAGAGAATAATTACCCTTAGCATCCTCTTGAGCTATATTTAGTAATTTTTCTATGTCTTCAAATTTCGCCTTTCTTAATCCTTCTACAACTACTTTCTCTGTTTCTCTAGAAAAAGATAAGAATTCTCCAGCTAATTCAAATGTCCTCTTTTTAACTAGATTTTGAGAAGCTATATTAGTAGATGTTATTGCATTTCTAGCCACCTTTATTCTCTTCTCCTTTAGTATTTCTAGAGTAGCATCTAGGAGAAATGTCCCAACCCCCATATGCCTATAGTCAGGATGAACCCTTAACCCCTCTAGCCAAGCCTCCCAATCGCTTAGATAACCGATATGAGATATTCCAACTATCTTGTTATCTAAGACTGCTTTTATAAAGTCACCATTTCTAGGGTCTAACCACTCCTCAAATATATAGGGTATATAGTCTCCCCACTCCCAAGTATTTGATGCGAATGATAAAATCTCCTCTTTATCTTTTATTTCTACCCTCTTTAAAAGAAACATTTTCTAGGTCCTTTCTTTTTATTTCTTTAGGATTATAATAATTATATCAAAAAGAGGTACTAACTGGAGGTATTTAGAGATGATTCGAGTAGACTTTAGAGGAGCAATAAGGGTAGAGTTAGAAGAACCTAGCTCAGTAAGAGAGATTATTGATAGATATCCAAATGTATCTAAAGAACTTTTAGGCGAAGGTGACCTACCAGTAGCAGTAAAACTAGGGGATAGAATAGAAGACCTAAATTATATTGTTGATGAGGATAAAAGTTTAGACCTGATTGGTGTAAAAGAGAATTATGGCAGGAGAGTCCTAGAAAGAAGCTATATATTCCTTTTTAGCTTGGCTACTAGACTTGTATTTCCAGACTTGAAGGTCCTATTAGAGCATTCCTATCATAAAAGTCTATACGGAAGGTTCAAAAACTATATACCAAGCTCAAATGACCTGTCAAAAATAGAAGAAAAGATGAGAGAATTAATAGCAAAGGATATACCTATCAAAAAAGAGATATATACAACTGAAGAAGCGATAAAACTCTTTGAAAAGCTTCAAGAAGAAGATAAGATAAGGCTATTAAAATATCATCCAGGGAAAGAAGTTACCTTATACCATATAGATAATTACTATGAATATTCATACCTCCCTTTAGTTCCATCAACTAGTTATCTAAAAAACTTTGCCCTGAAACTCTACCAACCAGGATTTCTTATAATACTTCCCGAAGATAAAGACATAAATAAGGTTGCAGAATTTAAGGAAATAGTCGAACTGTTTAAGGCTTTCTATGAATACAAGAACTGGCTCAGTATATTAGGACTTACCGATGTTGCATCTTTAAATTCCGCTATAGAGAATGGGGAGATATCAGAAATAATAAAGGTAGCAGAAGCTCTACATGAAAAGAAGATAGCCCAGATCGCAGATGAGATATGCTCAAGACTTCCGGATTTAAAGTTAGTCCTAATAGCAGGTCCATCCTCTGCAGGAAAGACAACATTTACTAAAAGATTGCAGATTCAATTAAAGGTCAACGGGATAAAGCCAATAGTTATAGAGATGGATGATTACTTCTTGGCACCAAATGAGATTGCTAAAGACGAATATGGAAACTACGACTTTGATAGTCCAAATGCACTAAACATTCCTCTACTTACAGAACACTTGAACATACTTATGAATGGAGGAGAAGTAGAATTACCAAAGTATAACTTTCAGAAAAAACGGAGTGAAAGGTCAGGACGATTTGTAAAACTTGAAGACGGTAATCTTCTGGTTATGGAAGGTATCCATGCGCTAAATCCTCAGATTACACCAGAAATACCGGGTTATATGAAGTATCATATATTTGTAAGCGCACTAACTCATCTAAATCTAGATAATCAAAATAGGGTTCCAACCACTGATGCTAGACTTATAAGGCGTATGGTGAGGGATAGTATCTTTAGAGGACACGGTGTCCTAGATTCCATCAGACAGTGGCCATCAGTGAGAAGGGCAGAAGATTTATATATATTTCCCACTCAAGAAAGGGCTGATGCCATGTTTAATTCTGCGCTTGTCTACGAATTTTCCGTATTAAAAAACTTTATAGAGCCAATGCTAAAAGCAGTTCCTCCTTATTATAAGGAGTACCCAGAGGCTAAAAGGATTCTTGATATACTTTCACACTTTGTACCCCTCTCACCAACAGAAGTGCCAATGACATCAATACTAAGAGAATTTATAGGAGGAAGTAGCTTTGTCTACTAAGGAATGTGTATTCTGTAAGATTATAAAAGGAGAATCTGAAGGTTACATTGTCTTTGAAGACGATATAACTCTTGCCTTTCTAGATATCCGACCTCTAAATCCAGGGCATTGTCTATTAGTACCTAAAGAACACTATGAGACACTAATGGACGTACCAGAAGAGCTAATAGGTCCTATATTTAGAAATGCAAAACTGATAGCAAAAGCCATAGAATTAGGATTAGAAGCTCAAGGTATATTTATCGGTATAAATAATAGAGTAAGCCAAAGTGTCCCTCATCTACATATTCACATTGTCCCGAGGAATAAAAATGATGGCTTAAGGGGCTTCTTCTGGCCCAGATATCCATATAAAGACAGAGAGACTGCGCTAGAGATACAGAACAGGATAAAAAGCGCTATAGAAAAGTTGCTAGTATAGTCTTAAATCTTCTATAAATTCCTTAAATTCTTTTTCGTCTTTTTCCCATCTTTCGTATATTAATCTCCAGCTCCTACCATCAAGAATATCTTTTTCTGTCTCTCTATCTCCTATTAGTAAGTTTATACTAAGGACTTCATTATACTTTCTGTAAGTAAAGTGCTCTGGGAATCTTCTAGCTACTATACTTATAAAACTCAGAGCAACCTTTATAAAATCTGCCTTATAATTCAGAGGAAAGAACTCCAATCCTCTACATACTTCACCTTTATACTTAGAAAATTCTGGTATAAAGTATCTCTTTCTAAAGGCTACATCTGGAATGTTCTCTTTCTTTAATTCCTCAAAGACTATGTCCTCATCTATCCAGGGAGCACCAATATATTCAAATGGCTTAGTGGTCCCTCTACCTTCAGATATATTAGTAGCCTCTATAAAACACATCCCTGCATAACAAAGAGTGCTAGAAAAAGTAGGTAGGTTAGGAGAAGGAACATTCCATAAAAGACCCGTATCTGGATAATACATATCTCTAATCCAGTTCTTCATCCTTATTACGGTCAGATCTAAGTCTAAACCCTTAAGTTTACTGTAATATAATGCTAGCTCACCAGCTGTTAAGCCATACCTTATTGGAAGCTTATACCCTCCAACAAATGAATTCAGATCATCAAGTATTCTAGGACCAACGATTACTTCTCCTGAAAGAGGATTAGGCCTATCTAAGACGACGTAAGATACACCATATTTACTTGCAGATTCTAAGGAGTACGCTAGGGTGTATATAAATGTATAGAACCTCAACCCTACATCCTGTATATCGTAGACTAGGACATCTATACCTTCTAAATCCTCTTCAGTCGGTGCTTTTTTATCACCATATAAACTTACCATCTTTATCCCATATTTAGGGTGAATAGTATCCTTTATCTCTAGACCATCGGCAGCTCCAAAGAATCCATGCTCAGGAGTAAATATCTTTACTATCTTAATGCCAGCATTTAGCATTAGCTCTATATTTGGTTTCAAGTCATAAGATATACCCGAATAGTTTGTTATTAATCCTACCTTTCTTCCTCTTAATACATCAAAGTCATTCTCTCTCAACACATCTAGTCCATAAAGAGCCCTCATCTTCCCTCCTCTATAAATACTAGAGATAAGATATCCTCCGGAAGATCGATTGTATTATTTTTGGTCTTATAACTAGTCTTAGTAGAAGAAACTACCTTTACCTTAAATGGAGGATTCAAAGATTTAAATTCCAACTCACCCTTAACTCCATTTTTATTCCATACAGCGACCATATACTGATCGTCATTTTTATATAGCTTTGCCTTAATATTATTACTAGTCTTTAACCCTAAATCATCTAAGAAACTTCCTTTAGTAAAAAACTCACTACCAATCATCCTTAAATTCAGAAAATACCTAAGATAATCCTTTAACTCTTCACTATTATCAAAAGAGTTATCCGGATTAAGGTCGTATATCCAAGGATACATACCCAATATAAAAGTCCTGTTGATTAGGTCTTTAGATATCATAGAGACAAAAGAGGGTCTCATAGTTTGATAATCAGGATAAAGCATATCCACTAACATATACTCTGGGAATGTGTATCTAAATAACTCAGGATAACTTGTATACCAATAAAAGAACGTAGACACTAATTGTAGATCAACATATCTGCCATAAATGTCACTACAACCTTCAATAATAAGAACTTTATCCTTATATCTTTCCACTATTTTATCTAAAAGGTCTGTATAACCCTTTATCCAATCAGGTATATCTCCAATTGCCGGTGCCATAGCCAATTCATCTAGATAGATGCCTGAAACACCATACCCTACTAATCGTTCTATAGTGGTAAGTATCAGATTATGCCATTCTTCCCTAGAAGGATCAGCTACATAAAAATCTAAAGCCCCATACCTCTCTATATGATCAGTCAAGGCAGGCTTTGGAAGTTTATCCGCAAAAGAAGAATTTATTATCCTAACATTTATATAGGTAGTAACATACCCACCCCTTTTATTAACCTCCTGCAACTTCTTTTTAAAAATCTTTTCTCCGCCTAAAAGTTCATCTGGTATATAAAGTGGATAGCCATTATCAAAGCCTTTTTGGTTCCATCCTGAAATAAAAAGATGGTCTATATGGTCTTCTTGAGCCTTCTCAAATAATAAAGGTATATCTTCAAAGTTATGTAGACTCATTCCATTCTGGTATCTAAAGTCATAATGAGCTACCAACCCTCTACTTCTTATAAGCCATTCTGGAGTATCCTTTATTCTTGGAAAGACTTTACTAAACCATTCCCTATATCTATCAGCACCCCAATGCCAATCACCTAGGTGAACCCCTACACCATATCTAAAAGTCTTCTCTTCTCCGGTAGATAATTTGACCCTTTTTCTAAAGCTAAATCCCATTCCAGGACATTCAGGACCTGGCGTCTCTACCCTCAAATATGTAAGAGTCTTTTCCTCATCATAAGAGGCTAAGTAAAAGCCAAGCTCTCCATTGTAGTAGTCCAGCCAAGCCATTGAAAGGGGTCCTGTATATGGTAATTCCCTCACATAGAGGTCGTCTTCTTTTATCGTTCCTATCCCATCAATTATATAGGTGTATTTGTAGTCCTGCCAATCCCAAAATATTTTAGAAGGTCTTCTGGCATATACCTCTACAGGATTCTCTATTCTCTCTCCAGCTATATATGGATAGACAAGAGAGTTATCTCTCCAAGTATGACCTAGGTATATACCGGCTATATGAGGGAATATTATATCTAGAACCTCTTGAGAAGATGTATTCTTTATCTTTAAGGTCCATAAACTCTCCGGATTATTGGGAAAGACCTCGATGATCAGTTCAACATCTAACTGGTCTTTATAAGATATGTGTAACTTATTATTCTGCCAATAAAATCTAGGCTTTCCTAATTTAAATTCATTATTTTTACTATCCAAAACTTTTAATAGCCATCTATTATGGTGGTTTTTTATATAATTCTCACCATTAGATTTGTTTATAATCCACCTTAATCTACCATCTCGTTCAAAGGCAAACTCAAAAAGGGAATTCCCTAAGATTATATAGATGTCTTCGAGAAAATAAAGAGCAGGCATAATAAAATCCCTCCTAAGACATTATAGGGGGATACATACGTATCCCCCTATTCAAAATTACTCCTTTATAAAGTACTGCTCTGGATTAGTATTGGATATCTGAAGTAAAAGCCATTCATAGAAACTCCTCTGAGGAACATTCCTGAAATTCTTCTTGACTATCAAAGGTGTTGGAGCTAATCCTACAGTTCCAATACTCCAGGCATTTTCAGCACTAAGTTTTATAAGCTCTTTACCTATCTTTATCCTTTCTGCATCATCTATGGTTCTCTTAAATCTATCATACATATACATAGCCCTTAAAACATCGCCAGTAGGCTTTTCTCCAGTCTTTCCTCCAGAAGAATACCACTGAGCATATAATGGTGCACCGGTAGTAGTTATTACAGGGAATATAAATACAGGCTGAATTAATGGTGTCAAACCTCTTCCCCATGCCCATACCATTATGTCAAACTCTGTACTCGCTCTTCTTATATCAAAAAGAGCCCTATCCATCGACTTATAGGCTACTTTAAGGCCCACAGCATTCCAATATTTAGTAACTAACTCTACCACATCAGGCCAAGGTCCAAATTCTCCTGAAGGTGTAAATTCTATAGTCAATTGTAAAGGCTTACCATCTGGCTTTAGTCTATAGCCATCCTTATCTCTTTTACTAAGTCCTGCCTTGTCTAGATACTCATTTGCCTTCTTGGGATCATACTCAGCATACAGTTTCTCAAGACCAGGGGTATAGTAAGGACACTCTGGAACAACTGTAGCATGTCTAGGCTGAGCTAGACCTAGATAACAGAGCTTATTTATCTCATCTCGATTTATAGCGTAAGAAAGTCCAATCCTAAAGTTCTTATTGTTAAATAATGCCTTTAATACTGGATCTTTGTGATTCAGGTTTGGCATAAAGGCACAATTTGAACCTAATGCAGTAGGCCAGAGAAGAACATTATATCCCCCTTTTGCCTCGTTCTCTTTTAAGAGTGGATAGTTATTTAAAGTAATGTGTTTAAACTGGAAGTCAAGCTCTCCAGAAAGAGCTTTCATATTTACTACCTCTGCATTTTCAACTACACTTGCTGCAATTTTGTCTATATATGGTAGCTGGTTACCAGCAGGGTCAACCTTCCAGTAGTAAGGATTTCTTTCTAAGACATGTACACTTTTACCTGCAAGAGGAGTAGTTACCTTCCAAGCAGAAAGTACAGGACAATCGGGATTTGTATAGAAATCCGCTCTATTCCAAAAGAGGGCATACCAAGTATTGAATCCCATTTCTTTAGCTGTCTTTTCTAACTGCTCCTTTGGAGTATACTTAGGGTGAAATTGCTTAAGATAATGCTTGGGATGAATCATTATTGAAAGCGTTCCACCGCCTCCACCACCTTGGAAACACACATTTTCTAAGAATACAACGTTAGGTTCTTTAAATGTAAAACTTACTGTATAGTCATTTATCTTCTTTATAACTACCGGAGTATCAGCAACTACTAACCAGGAAGGAAAAGATGGAGCAAGTTCCTTGTTCTGTAAGATATCTTCATACCAAAACATGATATCATCAGCGGTTAAAGGTTGTCCATCTGACCACTTCATCCCTTTTCTCAAGTAGAAAACAAATTCTTTATATGCCCTCTTTATCTCCCACTTCTCAGCTACATTTGGCACTATCCCATTTCCTGTCCTATTCCATTTAACCAGAGGTTCGGCGAATATTGGAACATATATCGAGATATCTCCAGGACCAAGCATGGCAAATCGCCAAGTTCCGCCATACTTCCCTATCTCTTCTACAGGCTCTATTACTAATGGATTTTCAGGTAATCTCTTTTCTACAGGTGGAAGTTTCCCCTGCTTTACTAATTCCGATAACATTGGAGATTCATTATACTTCTTTTGAGAAAAGCCTACCGAATTCAAACTTAACACTAAACCAAAAACTAAAACCAGACTGATAAATACTTTAAAGAACCTCCTCTTCACTTTATAACACCTCCTATAAAAAATCTTTTACTTCTAGAATTCTACCTTGAGAATAGCACACTAATTTTAAATATTCAAGTATATATAAAAGAGACAGGCTGTCATTTATCTAGTCTCATCATGTATAATCTTAAGAGAGACTTTAAAAAGAGGAGGAGTTTATGACATCAAAGGAAAGACTAATAAAGATATTTAATAGGGAGAAACCTGATAGGGTCCCTATATCGTTATATGAATTCGACGGGCATTATGACTCTTGGATCTATCAGTATCCAGAATATGTAGAGATCTTAGAATACGCTAAGGAAAAGACAGATAAAATGTCTCCTTGGCATCCAAGTACTGATAGACCAGTACTATTCTACGGAGAAATCTCCCCCGAAGATATTAAAAATTACACCTGGCAAGAGGGAAATTCTATATACACCAGAACCATAATTAGAACCCCAAAAGGAGAGCTTACCACTTTAAGAAGGCAAGATGAAGGGGTACATACTACTTGGACAATAGAATATCTCTGTAAAGACGAAAGCGATGCGGAAAAATTACTCTCAATAGAATATTCCCCATGGAAACCTTCCACAGATTCTTTCTTTAAGAAAATGGAGGAAATTGGGGATTCAGGTATAGTAACAGGAGAGACCCCCGATGCCCTATGTCTTACAGTAGAGCTCTTTGGTTTCTATAAATTCTTGATGCTATATACAGATAATCGAAATCTTGTCTTTAGGCTTATGGAGTTCTTTCAAGAACGACTGTACAACTATTTAGAACATCTATTATCAAGTGGCGTAGCTACAGTATATAGAATTTGTGGACCAGAGTATGCAACCCCTCCTTACCTTTCCCCTAAAGAATTTAGGAATTTAGTTGTTAAATATGATAAAGAGATAATAGAACTTTTACACAGATATGGTGGTAAAGCTAGACTTCACTCACATGGAAAAGTAAAAAATGTATTAGAGTCTATCTTAGAGATGAATATCGATGCGATAGATCCTTTAGAACCCCCACCAGATGGAGATATTACTTTGAAAGAAGCTAGAAAGATCTTAGGAGAAAAAACAGTCTTAATTGGGAATATAGAAGAGCGCCTATTTGAGATAGGAACAAAGTCAGAAATAGAGACGGCTGTAAAAACTGCTATAGATGAAGGCTCTAATGATGGTCCATTTATACTCTGTCCAACAGCTATGCCGCTTACTACCCCATTAGATAGAAAGATTCAAGAGAATATAATTTACTATATAGACTGCGGTATTAAATACGGAAAACTTTAATTATTCTACAACCACCTCTATAGGAGTAGGATTTAAGAGATTATCGGCTATAGGACACCTAGATTCAACCTCTTTTATAAACTCTTCTTTCTCCTGCTGTGTTAAATCTCCGTCTACTTTTACTATTGCCTTTATCTTATAAAAGCCAGCTCTTGGCTCTTTAGATTTTCCCATAAGGACATCATAATCTATATCACCTTCAACATCTACCGATAGTCCCCTAATCTTTAGTTGTCTCTGTCTAGAAACTATAAGCCCAATGGTTATTATACAGGAAGCAAAGGAAGCAAAAAGATACTCTAACGGGGTAGGTCCCTTATTAGTTCCACCAGAAGCCTCAGGCTGATCTACATATACAATGTGCTCACGAGCCTTAACCTCTATCAAATTCTTCTCTACCCATTTACTACTTATCTTAACTGTCTTTACTGTTCCCATATCTGTCCTCCTATCCTAGAGATTTATCTAAATTTAATATAAACAAAGGAACAGAAAAAGTAAATAGGTAATTGACGGTAATACTCTGTAGGGTTAAAATATTGTGAGAAATGGAAGAGAATAAAGGAACTAAAATAGCTAGGAATATTTTTTATCTATTTAGCTTCCTCCTCGGGTTAGGAGGAGGAACTTTGAGTTTTATTATTTTTTTCTTCTCTAGATTTCTTGTAGTAAGGTCTTGGAGATTTAAGTTTGATGTATATCCAGTATTTATAGTTATTTCCTTCTTGCTTTCTGCCATTTTTTCTTCTTATAGGAACTTCTCTCTAGGAAACTTTACCGTCCTTCTTTTACTCTATATAACGTATCTATTTTTAAGAAAAGAGGAATTTAATAGAGAAGATATAGTAAGAGTATTAAATTATTTTAACTTTGGGGCAACAATACTAGCATTCGGAGGTATTATTGGATATCTCTATAAAGGAGTTTATGCAGATACTCCATTTCTAGGGAAAAATGGCATAGGGACCATTCTTGCAACAGCTATACCCTTAACACAGTTAAGTGTTGTATCTAGAGGAGAAGTCTATCACTACATATTTTTTATCTTTGTAACCTCTGGGCTAGTATTAAGTATGTCTCAGGGAGCTTGGATAGGTTTAGCGTTAGGAGAGATATTTTTATTAATATTTGGCAGTAAAAAGATAAAAAAAAGCATTGGGGTACTTATACTATTCATAATTATATCTCCTGCCATTTTTTCTGTTCACTCCCTACTAACTGGAAATAACTTCCTATCTTTCTTCCATACAAGACTAGATCCTCACAGTTTCTCTAAAGTAGAGAGGATTTATATCTGGAAGTCTAGTTTAAAGATATTCTTTGACCATCCTATTACTGGTACAGGCATTGGCACCTTTCCTTTAGTGTATCCCAACTATAAACTACCAGAAGCCCACGAGGTTTCAGTATCTTTTGCTCATAATCTTCCTCTAAATCTTCTTGTAGAAACAGGAATTCTCGGTTTTTTATCTTTCTTTGCATTTATAACAAGTTTATATCAGAAGGGACTAAGACTCTACAAAAAGACTCAAGACGATTTTATCCTAATACTACTTGCGTCCTTTACTGCATACCTTGGTCATCAACTCTTTGACGGTACAATATGGTCCCTTCATATAGGTCTAATATTCTGGTTTATGGGGGCGATAATATTAAATCTTTGTGAAGGAAATTAAACTAAAAAGTTTATAATATACCTTTTGAGAGGAGGATAAAAATTGGTCTATGGCTCAAAAGATACTGTATATTCTTCCATTTATGAATCTTGGAGGAACCGAAGTTCATACTGTTGAACTAATAAAAGGAGTCAGATCTGAATACGAAACCCTAGTAGCGGGACCAGACGGTAGAGGTATATCCCTTTTAGAGAAGAATAAGATACCATATATAAATCTACCTGGACTTACCCCGTTTAATGTAAAAAGATACAGGGATATATTAAAAAGTATACTAGAAGACTATAAACCAGACCTAGTTCACATACAGGGAAGGTATGAACCTGCCTTCTTTAGTAAAATGCTCCACCCTTCTATACCAGTTATCCTAACATGCCACGGCTATGGGAGTTCTATTGCACTTTGGGATTATACACTTACTGCAGTAACGGGAAATAAATGGGCAGATAAGGTCATTACAGTATGCAAAAATGATAAGGAGCTCCTTATTAAGTTAGGACTAGAGCCTCAAAAGGTTACACTTATATACAATGGTATATCTACTATAGAAGAGAAGAATGCACTACCCCAGATCAATGGATTTAAGATAGGAACTGTTGCAAGCCTTATAAAGAGAAAGGGGCTTAATTATCTAATAGAAGCTATAAGTCTAGTTTCTAAGAAGATTAAAGATATAGGACTTTTTATAATTGGAGAGGGGGAAGAGAGAAAGAATCTGGAAGCCCTTGTTAAGAGGCTTAAGATAAAAGACTATATATACTTTCTTGGAGGGCTTCCCTTTGCCAGAAGCTATATAAATAATTTTGATATCTTTGTTTTACCTTCATTATTCGAATCTCTACCTGTATCAATTATCGAAGCATATGCAGAGAAAAAGGCGGTTATAGCGTCAAATGTAGGTGGAATTTCTGAACTGGTGATAGATGGAGAAACGGGGATTCTTGTTCCACCTAAAGATAGTAAAGCACTAGCTTCTGCCATTGAAAGACTTATAAGAGACGAAAAATTAAGAGAAAGATTAGCAGAAAACGGGTATAATAGATTTATAAAAAACTTCACCTTCGAGGTTATGGTAGAAAAGACTAGGAAGATATATAAAGACATACTAAGATGAAGATACCGGTCATAGTTATAGGTGGTCCAACTGCAAGTGGAAAGACACAGCTTGCAATAGAATGGGCGCTTAAACTTGATGGAGAGATAATCTCCTGTGATTCAAGACAGATATACAAATATATGGATATAGGAACCGCCAAACCCACTCTTGAAGAGAGAAAACTCGTTCCTCATCATCTTATTGATATCATATATCCAGACGAAGTTATGTCAGCAGGAGAGTTTCAGAAGCTTGCAAGGAAATGTATAGAAGATATATACGCCAGAGGTAAAATTCCTTTCCTAGTTGGAGGAACAGGACTATATATAAGAGCAGTTATAAGAGACATTGACTTTCCGCCCAAGGTGGATGAAAGAATAAGAGAAATGATAAAGGAAAAGATAAAAGAAAAAGGTCTGTCTAATGTCTATAAAGAATTATCAGAAGTAGATCCAATTACTGCTAATAAGATAAGTCCTAATGATGAGATAAGAATTACCAGAGCATTAGAAGTCTATTATGCTACAGGTAAACCTATCTCTTTCTATAGAAGGGGAATTGATATTGATTATCCTGAATATGACATAGTATACTTTGTCTTAAATCCTCCAAGGGATTTACTCTACAAAAGGATTGAAGAAAGAGTAGATAAGATGATAAAATTGGGGCTAGTAGAAGAGACGAAATACATACTGGATATAGGGTATAGTCCAGAGCTACCATCCTTGCAAACTTTAGGATATAGAGAGATAATAAAATATCTACAGGGTGTATATGACTTAGAATCTGCAGTAGAAGAGATTAAAAAAGAAACAAGACGGTATGCAAAGAGACAGCTTACTTGGTTTAGAAATGAGATAAGAGTTAAAGTTATAGGTTACGAGGAGGTTAAAAATGCATTTCGTGAAATCGCACGGTATAGGAAATGATTTTGTTATAATAGAAGACACTGAGGGTTACGATATTAGTGAATTAGCCAAGCTCCTTTGTGATAGACACTTTGGGGTAGGTTCTGATGGTCTGTTAATATATGAGGAATCTCCTGTTGCCGATTTTAGGATGAGAATGTTCAACCCCGATGGGACAGAGGCAGAGATGTGTGGAAACGGTATACGATGTATCACGTTATATGGGTATAAGAAGAATCCAAAAAGGAGTTTTAAAGTAGAAACCAAGATAGGGGTCTTAGAATGCGAAGTTACTTCTACTAACCCATTCAGAGTCAAGGTAAATATGGGACAGCCAAGAGATATAAAATCACATTCCTTATTTATAGAGAATAAAAAGTTTGACCTTACTTTAGTTTCTATGGGAAACCCTCATGCTGTAAATTTCGTAAGTGATATTTCAATAATCCCGTTACGGGATATAGGACCCAAGATAGAAACTCATCCCGACTTTCCAAATAGGACAAATGTTGAGTTCGTTCAAGTGATAGATAGAAGCCATGTTATTGTAAAAGTTTGGGAAAGAGGAGCAGGAGAGACACTTGCCTGTGGAAGTGGAGCCTGTGCAGTAGCGGTAGCAAGCATAGTAAATAATTATACAGACAATCTAGTAGAGATTACCCTTCCCGGAGGCAAGCTCAATATAGAGTGGGATAAAGAAAGAGGAATCTTTATGGAAGGTCCTGCAGAAGAGGTATTTATTGGAAAATTAGATGAAGGATATCTAAATTCTAGATTGCGGAGGTAAAAGATGATAAAGAAGGCAAAAAGGTTAGATAATATCCCCCCTTATCTATTTGCAGAGATTGACAAAAAAAAGGAAGAGGCTATAAAAAGAGGGGTAAAGGTTCTAAGCCTAGGTATAGGAGATCCCGATCTTCCAACCCCTCCTCATATAGTTGATGCCCTGTACGAAGCAGCTAAGATTGTGAGTAATCAAAAGTATCCACCATATGAAGGGACAAAAGAGTTTAGAAAAGCTGTAGCAGAATGGTATGAGAAGAGGTTTAATGTTACTCTAGACCCTGAGAAAGAAGTTCTAACTCTCATAGGTTCAAAAGAAGGTATTGCACATATATTTTTAGCCTTTGTGGATCCAGGGGATATTGCCCTGATACCAGACCCAGGATATCCTGTATACAAAATAGCTACTATCCTAGCCGGCGGTATTCCCTATACCTTCCCATTAAAACCAGATACATATCTGCCAGATTTTTCTAGTATACCTGAAGAAGTAGCACGTAAGGCGAAGATAATGTTCCTTAATTATCCAAATAACCCTACTGCGGCGGTAGCAGACCTTTCTATATTCGAGGAGGCAGTAGAATTTGCAAAGAAATATGAAATCATTCTCTGTCATGATAATGCCTACTCTGAAGTTACATTTGATGGATATATTGCTCCTAGTATACTTGAAGTCAAGGGGGCTAAGGATATAGCGGTAGAATTTCACTCCTTATCAAAAACTTATAATATGACTGGTTGGAGGATCGGTTTTGCTGTCGGTAATAAAGATATCATTGAAGGTCTCTCTATAGTAAAGACGAATGTTGATTCGGGTGTATTTATGGCTATACAACAAGCAGGGGTAGTGGCGCTTAGAGGTCCACAAGATGTGATAGAAGAGAATAAAAGAGTAATAGCTAAGAGAAGAGATATATTTGTAGAAGGATTAAAGAAGCTTGGATGGAACATAAAGCCTCCAAAGGGGACATTCTATTTATGGGCACCGATTCCTAAGAACTTCAAATCTTCTATAGATTTTGCTGGTTTCCTACTTGAAAAGACAGGAATAGTGGTCCCACCAGGTATAGGTTACGGAGAGCAAGGAGAAGGCTATTTCCGTATAGCCCTTACAGTTGATGAACCAATACTAAAAGAAGCTCTAGAGAGGATGGAATCTGCAGGAATAAGGGGCGATTAATGGATTTAGAAGAGATTATTAAAGAGGCAGAGTCAGTTTGTAGCGATAAGATAAAAGAGATTCAGGAAATAACTAAAAAGAATGAACTAAAGGTCCTCTCTGCCTTTAGAACTGCAGGTATAGATGAGTATATAGTCTCCTTTATCGGAACAGGATATGGGTATAATGATAAAGGGAGGGAAGCGCTAGGAAAGGTGTTCTCCCTCTCTTTTTCTAGTGAATCAGCTATAGTGATGCCTCAAATTATCTCTGGGACACATGCTATTTCTAGTGTCCTTTTTGCTCTTCTAAGGCCCAAAGACAGGATACTCTCAATAACAGGTCCAGTATATGACACACTAAAAAAGGTTATAAATTCTCTAGCAGAATGGGGTATAAGCTATCAAGAAATTCCTTTTGAATATAGAGAAGACATAGAATATATTAAATCTAAAGTCGATGAGTCCCCTAAAATTATCTTTATACAGCGTTCCTGTGGATACAACTGGTCTAGAAAATCGCTGACGATTAGAGAGATAGGTCAAATAATATCTAGTATAAAGAGTATATTTAAAGAGAGTATTATCTTCGTAGATAACTGCTATGGCGAGTTTGTAGAAGATAGAGAGCCTATAGAAGCTGGTGCAGATATCATAGTTGGCTCTTTAATAAAAGGGGCTGGTGGGAATCTTGCCCCTACAGGGGCATACATAGCCGGGAAATCAGAGATTATAGAAAAAGTAGGAGATTTTATCACTGCTCCGGGACAGGGGAGAGATATCGGTCCTACTCTAGGACTCCAAAGGGAGATACTACAGGGACTTCTATTTGCTCCCCACTTCATAGGGGAATCCTTAATAGGATTGACTATATCCAGTTATATACTAGAAAGACTAGGAATTGATGTCTTACCCAAATGGAATGAGCCTAGAGGAGATGGGGTACAAAGAATTATCTTGAAGGATAAAGAAAGACTTATAAAATTCCTACAGGGTATACAAAGTTTCTGTCCAGTGAACTCTATGTATAAACCTGAACCACAAGAATTACCAGGATACTCTGACCCTGTAATCTTAGCAGGAGGAGGATTTGTACAGGGCTCCACAGGCGAATTTAGCGCAGATGGAATATTAACTCCTCCGTATGTTGCTTTTGTTCAGGGAGGGTATTCACATAACCAGGTAATAACTGGTATAATTGGGAATATAGAAAAAATATTTGAGGAGGGAAAATGAGAAGGCTCTTAAGTATTATAATAATAACTCTTCTTGTCTTTGAGTTACTCCCAGTAAATGCCTTTAGTGAACAGAAAAAGTTAAAGATTGGGGTTATGGGAGTATTTGTAGATGGAAAAGAAGATGCTTCATTAAGTAGTATAGTTACACCAATATTTTCTACCAGTGATTTCTTTAGCTGGGAAAGGATTGAAAAAGCTACTCCTACATCAATATTTTGGGGTATTGCCAGTTTTGATGTAAACTTTAAACATAATACTTCTAATGTAAGTGCTAGTGTCAAACTCTCTATAAAGGATGCCAAAACGAATACAGAGATGTTTATTCTAGAAGTAAACTCTCTAAGTTCTCCATTCTCCGGAACTGTACTCGATTGGAAACCATTAGAAAAAGAAGCATTTTTAAATGCCATATCCAGTCTTTCTAAGAGACTAGATGAATTGTGGAGGAGCAGTCGTGTAATAATATATGCTGAAGAAAATGTCTTTGAAAGTGATCTAGGTAAAGATACAGGAATAGTCGAAGGGACTATACTAGGAGTATTCAGAGATAATAAACTTATAGCAAAGGGTAAAGTAACAAGTTTAGATCAGAAAACGTGTAAGGCAGATATCACCTATAAATCTGAGAATGAATACCCGCGTCTTGGAGACATCGTAAGGATAGTATATATACCACCATCACCAGAGGTATCATTTGTCAATCAGGCAGTCCCAATATTAAATGCAATTGCAGGTATAGCTATTTTAGCTGGTTTAGTGGCGCTCTATAATATAGCTAAGGCGAATGCTGCAACCTGGATAAGACTTAGATTCCCTGAAGATAATGCAACTTTTCATCCAGGAGATACCATAAATTTCTTATGGCTTACTAATGATACTACTATAAAGAGTTTTGTCCTGGTAATCTCTGGAAATCTTTATACAACTACTAATACCTATTATAACTATACCGCCCCTTCAGTTTTAGAGGAAACCACTTATGTTTGGAAGGTAATTGGATATAGAAATGATGGTACCTCTGTGGAAAGTGAGAGTAGGACATTTAAAGTAGTCCCATAAATGAAGACTTTACTCCTTCTATGTGTCCTACTAGTCCTTCCTTCTATTGTATCTTCAGCTACACTTAAAGGTAATTTTGTATATTTTTATCCAACTATCTGGGAGATAAGGGGTATAGGAAACGCGGTATGGGAAGATGAGAAACTGCTAATCTCAGCAGATGGAATTATTGTAAATCTATTCACAAAAAATATAATAGCCTTTGGGAATGTAGTATTACAAAAAGATGATAAGAAAGAGTATTATGACATATTCTTTTCTAAAGAATTAGATTTAGGTATATACGATGCTCAAACCCTTCCTTATATAACCGCCAAAGAGATTGAAGTAGACTGGAAGACAACTACTGTAACCTTTAAGGACTTAAAGGTCTCTCACAATATTACTCTACCTCAGTTCTCCCTTCCTTTTGGTCCATATAGCTCAAGGTTAAAGTTTTCGGTAGAAGAAGAGATCGTATCTATAGATACAAGTGCCCCTTATGTCTCTATAATCTTACCTTATAATAGTGGGATATTTACTGGGATATTCACTGACCTAGGGATGGAAATCTCTTATGAGAAGGAAGATTATTATCTATTAGGGGCAAGGGCATATATAGATAGAGGAATGTCAATCTTTGGTAAATATACCCTATACTCTCCAGATAAATCCCTAAGTCTTACTTTAGGATATGACGAATCTTCTTATGCCGTAATCAAGAAGGAGTTCCGTAATGGAATTTGGAAATATACTGGGGAAGGAAGAATTGATTGGAAAGATAAGCCTCAAATAACTATTTCGCTAAGCGCAGAAAAGTGGGACAAGATGAACCTAAAGGGGGAACTGATAGTCTATACCGAAACTGGAGCCGTAGAATTTAATCCCTACATAGGATATAGATTTGATATCTCTCGAGATTTGAGCCTAAATATATACCTTTCTAAGGCAGGTCTCGACAGTCTAAAGATTGCATATAGATTAAAACCAGCAGTTAATCTCAAGATTGGCTATGCAAATCCTGATAAGTATATAGTCGGGATTGAATGGGGTTATAGAGGGGTAGAGCTAATAGACTATAATGGGATTGTAAGTCTTATTATAAGGTAGGAGGTGTAAAATGCTTTCAGCTTATCTCAATGAGAGTGGTAAACTTACTTTGGGAAATAGAGAAATACCAAAGATAAAGGATGATGAGATACTCATAAAAGTAATAGCCTGTGGCATCTGTGGGACGGATGTACATGTCTTTAAAGGAATAAATACGGGTAAGCCAAACATAATAAGAGGGCACGAGTTTGTAGGCGAAGTAGTAGAGGTAGGTAAGGATGTAAAAGACTTAAAAGTTAAAGATATAGTAATAGTGGACCCCAATATACCTTGTATGAACTGTCATCAATGTAGGAATGGCAGGATACATCTCTGTAAGAACCTCATAGCTATAGGTGTAGACCTAGACGGTGGTTTTGCCGAATACTGTGCCTTGCCATCTAAACAGGCTTATAAATTACCAAGTAATATAGAACCTATAGTAGGTGCATTAGCAGAGCCCCTTGCCTGTGCTATTCATGGAATAGACAGAGTAGGGATAAAGGAAGGAGAGGACGTTCTTATAATAGGCGGAGGGGCTTTAGGTCTCATACTTACACAGTTAGCGGTAAACGGAGGAGCAGGGAGAGTATTTGTCAGCGAACCATATAAAGAGAAAAGAGATTTGGCTTTCGGATTTGGAGCTAGTAGAGTAATAGATCCTATCAATGAAGACCTCTTAGAGGTAATTAAACAAGAAACAAAAGAGAAAGGGGTAGACATAGTTATAGAAGCTGTTGGTTCAGGTAAAACTATACTACAGGCTATAAAGGCAGTAAGTGACGGAGGAAGAGTCCTACTCTTTGGAGTAGCCCCAGAAGACATAAAAATAGATATTTCACCTTTTGAAGTTTATAGAAGAGAGATCTCAATACTTGGCTCTTTTGTAAACCCTTTTACGATGGAGAGAGCAGTATCTCTAATATCTTCTAGAAGAATAAACTTATATCCACTTATAAGTGAGATCATCCCGCTTCAAGAAATTGAAAAAGGAGTAGATTTAGCCAGTACTGGGAGAGCTATAAGGGTCTTAGTAAAGCCCTAAGGATCTTAATGTGTTAACAACTATACTGAGAATTCTAATAGCCAGGAGATTAAAGCCTTTTGTCTTTGAAAAAAGAAGAGATGTATCTCTAAAATATAGATCCCCTGAGATAGGGATATATATTCATATTCCCTTTTGTAGAAAGATATGCCCCTTTTGTCCCTATTATAAAGTTCTCTATAAGGAAAATTTAGCTAAAAGCTTTAAAGATGCACTCCTTAAAGAAATAGACATTGTTAGTGCCCTATACAGAGATAAAATTATAAACTCTATATATTTTGGTGGAGGAACACCTGCACTACTTATCGAATATCTTCCAGAAATAACTACTAAGTTAAGATCTTGTTTTAACTTAAGAGGAGATCTTGCTATTGAACTACATCCTCTAGACATTTCAAAAGTTACACTAGGTAAATTAAAACAGATAGGATTTGAGATGATAAGCATTGGAGTTCAGTCTTTCTCTAAAGACTGTCTTATTGCTTTAGGAAGAGAAGAGGACATTAATATTAAAAGTAATCTTAGTATACTAAAAGAATTCAAGTTTAAGACTGTAGATATAGACTTAATTTTTGGAATTCCTAGACAGGATATTAATAATTTAAGGGAAGACTTCAAAAGTGCAGTAGAACTTGGAGCTACTCAGATATCAACGTATCCTTTTATTGATTTCTCATTCCTAAAAAACAGAGAAAAACCACTGGGTAAAAAAGAGAAAAAGATAATGCTTAGCCAATTAACAAAGATCGCCAATGAATTAGACTTTGAAAGAACCTCTATATGGACATTTGCTAAGAGAAACTCTCAAAGATACTCTTCTGTTACTAGGGATAACTTTATAGGTCTTGGACCCTCTGCATCTTCTTTGGCAGACAACTTATTTAAGATAAACACATTCTCTCTAGAAGAATATATTAATGAGTTAGGAGAAGAAAGATTACCTCCTAGTTTAGTCTTGGAATTCGATATCCTTTCAAGAGCCTCTTACTGGCTCTTTTGGAACTCATACAATATGGACATTGATAGAGAAACATTCTATAAGCTCTTTGGGGTAGAGTTAGAAAAGATATTCTATTGGCAGTTAAAATTTGGAAGGTTTTTAGGGTTAATAAGACAATATGATAGAGGTTATAAATTAACAGAAAGAGGCGCCTATTACTTCCACCTAATTGAACAGGAGTATACCCATAAGTATATAGATAAAGTCTGGAGTATACAAAAGACAGGGGCCTCTCTAGAGAAAATTATAATTTAGCCCTTCTTAACACTAGCCATATCCCTAAAATTGTTATAACCATAATAACAAGATTAAGGTGAAATTCAAAAGGAAACCTCTTCTGAGAGAGAAAATATATGAGGGTAATAATTTCTAAAACTAATCCCCAAACTAAAATTAGTAAAACAGGTCTATCCTTTTCCATATTAAAATAACTGATCCGTAATCATTTTAACCATCCCCTTTCTAGTGAAATCTTGAAGCTCTGTAGTACAATAGGCACAAACCAATCATCTGAAGTTAATAAATAAATAGCTAACCCTAATAGACTTAGTTCT